>ERZ1740070.303-NODE-303-length-34798-cov-6.438074_pt1 | contig 34798 bp, 22 predicted proteins | sample MGYA00581734_ERZ1740070 | MGnify/ENA primary metagenome ERZ1740070 (study PRJEB43018, sample SAMN04849744) | marine metagenome | isolation source: floating plastic debris | place: Pacific Ocean | collected 2008-09-01 | study: EMG produced TPA metagenomics assembly... | reverse complement strand
GCGTGCAACTTTGACCATGACGTAGATGCCATTGACTTCTACGAAACCCTGGAGGGCATGCGTGTCACTGTAGAAGATGCGGTAGCGGTGTCTCCCACCCGCGTTTTTAACAGTTTCTCAGCAGAGGCATTTACTCTACCTAACCAGGGTGCAGGCGTTACTCCTGAGGATGGTCTGACCGCGCGCGGCAGCATCAATCTAAACTCCGGCCCTGATAACACGGGCGACCAAAATCCTGAGCGGGTTCAAATTCAGTTCAACCCCAACCTGCTGCCCGATGGCTTTGATACCCCTGCCCTGACAGTGGGTGATCAGCTGGGCGATGTTACTGGCGTAGTCGGCTATAGCTTTGGCAACTTTGAAGTTAATGTCACTGAAGAGTTTAACGTTACTCCCAGCGGTCTAGAACAGGAAGTAACTACGCTGACTGCTGGTGACAACGACCTCACCGTTGCCAGCTACAACGTGCTTAACCTGTCAGGAGATGGTACAGACGTCGAACAGTTTGATCTGCTGGCCGAGCAGATTGTTGCCAATCTAAGTAGTCCTGATATTGTTGCCCTGCAGGAAATTCAAGATGACAGCGGGGAAACCGATGACGGGACCGTTGATGCCACTCAAACATTACAGACATTGGTGAATGCGATCGCAGCTGCAGGCGGCCCTGAGTATGAGTTCTTTGACGTTACGCCCGAAGACGATACCCAGGGGGGTATTCCCGGCGGCAATATCCGTAACGCCTACCTCTACAACCCAGAACGTGTGGAGCTAGATTCTTTTGACTCCATCGATGACGACCCCGCGTTTGACGGTACCCGTAATCCACTGGTCGCCGACTTTATCTTTAATGGCAACGAGGTGACTATTGTTAACAACCACCTCACCTCCCGTTTTGGTTCATCTCCAGTGTATGGCGGTCCTCAGCCCTTTGTGCAGGCTGGTGAGGCAGAGCGAGAGGCCCAGGCCCAGGCCCTCAACGATTTTGTAGACAACACTTTAGCCATAAATCCGGATGCCCATGTAATTGTGCTTGGTGATCTCAACACCTTTGAATTCACCAATGACCTAAGTGAAATTCTGCCGGGTGCTGAACAAGTACTCACCAACCTGGTAGAACAAGCCATTGCCGACGATGATGCCTACACCTTCATCTTCGATGGCAATAGTCAGGTGCTCGACCATCTGTTCGTCACCGACTCGCTTTTAGACGGGGCTGAGTTCGACATTGTTCATGTCAACAACGATTTCCCTCGCGATGACAACGGTGCTCAATTTGAAAGCACTGTTGTTGCCAGTGACCACGAGCCCATTCTAGGTAAATTTACATTCGAGGCACAATCTGTGACAGACTTTACGTTAGAAATTCTTCATGCAGCTGACCAAGAAGCCGGTATTGCGGCTCTAGATGATGCTCCCAATTTCTCAGCTGTGCTGAATGCTCTACAAGCGGAAGATTTGGGCAACGATGGGGAAGTTGACAATACCATTGTGCTGTCTTCTGGAGATGCGTTTATTCCTGGGTTAGTATATGAAGCCTCTGAAGAGACCCTGGGTGCTGCAGGTCGAGCCGATATCCTGATTCAAAACGAGCTGGGCTTTGATGCCATTGCTCTAGGCAATCACGAATTCGACAACGGCACTGAAGATCTAGCGAGATTAATCGCAGCGGTGGAAGATGACCCAACCACACCTGATGTTGACGAGTCCTACGTTGGTACTGCATTTCCTTACCTCAGCTCCAATCTAGACTTCAGCACAGATGCCAACCTGGCTCCGCTGGTGGTAGAAGACGCCCAAGCGCCTCAAGGCAACAGCATTGCCGCCAGTACCGTAATTGACATCAATGGCGAATCCATTGGTGTTGTTGGTGCCACTACTCCCACCATTACCTCCATTGCTGACTCTGGCGATGTTACTGTTCTCCCGGCAGATTTTGACGGTGACCCCACCGAGGCCCAATTAAATGCCCTGGCTGCTGAAATTCAGACAGATGTGGATGCGCTATTAGAAGCCAACCCTGAGATTAACAAGGTAATTGTGCTGTCTCACATGCAGCAGATTACCATTGAGCAGGCCCTGGCAACTCGCCTGACCAATGTTGATATCATTATTGCGGGTGGCTCCAACACTCTTTTGGCCGATGAGACAGACCGGCTGCGCGATGGTGACGAGCGCCAGGGTGACTATCCTATCTTCACTACCGATGCTAATGGCGAGCCGGTTGCCATCGTCAACACTGACGGTAACTACCAGTACGTGGGGCGTCTGGTAATTGACTTTGACGAAAACGGCAATATTATTACAGACAGCTATGATGCTGATGTGAGCGGTGCTTATGCCACTGATGCCCAAGGTGTTGCAGACCTCAATGCTGAAGGTTTAGTTGACCCTGAGATTCAGGCCATCACTGATGATTTACGAGAAGTCATTGTTGAAGCTGAGAGTAACGTCTTTGGAGTCAGTGAAGTTTACCTGGATGGTACTCGCGGCAGCGTACGTACCGAAGAAACTAATCTAGGTAACCTGACTGCAGATGCTAACCTGGCGACGGCCCAAGCAGCAGATGACACCGTTGTTATCTCTCTGAAAAACGGCGGCGGTATCCGAGCTGATATTGGTCAGGTTATTGTTCCTGCCGGTGGTACCGGTGAACCTGAAGAGCTAGCCAACGAAGCCGTTTTTGATGCAGACGGTAACGAGGTTAAGCCCGAAGGTGGCATCTCTGAGACCGATATTGCCAACACGTTGGCCTTTAACAACAATTTGGCCCTAATTACGGTGACTGCAGAAGAGCTGCTGGCATTAATGGAGCATTCTGTGGCCGCTAGCAGCCTGGATGATGCCAATACTCAAGGGCGTTTTCCTCAAATTGCTGGCTTCTCCTTTAGTTTTGACCTTACCCGTGAGCCCGGTGATCGGGTGGTTTCTTTGGCTATTGAAGATGGCGAAGGCAACGATATTGATGTAGTGGTTCAAGATGGTGAAATTGTTGATGATTCCAGCCGAGAGTTCCGTATGGTAACCCTGGGCTTTCTGGCTGATGGTGGTGATGGGTATCCCTTCCCCACAGATGAATCCGCCAATCGAGTTGACCTCGATGCAGATGAGACCTTTACCGGCGATGCCACATTTGCCCCCGATGGTACTGAGCAGGATGCTCTAGCTGAGTTTCTGGCCGATAACTTTACTGCAGACAGCCCCTTTGGTGAAACAGAAACATCTCGCGAAGAAGATGCCCGTATTCAAAATCTGGCCTTCCGTGAGGACTCTGTTATCGACGATGGTGGTAATGGTGGTGTTGACCCCGACGCTGACGTTGTTGGTACCGGTGGTGATGACGTTTTAGCGGGTGGTGAGGGTGACCAATCCATTAGCGGTGGCGATGGTGATGACGTTTTACGGGGTGACCTCAATACCCGCTATCCTCAAGGTCGCTCTGGTGGTGACGATGTTATCTTTGGCGGTGCTGGCAATGACCGCATTGGGGGTAAGGGCGGTAACGATCTGCTCTTTGGTGATGAAGGCGACGACTCAATTTGGGGTGACGCTGGCGATGATCTATTGCACGGCGGTCTGGGTAACGACATGCTTACCGGTGGTGGTGGTAGTGATACCTTTGCCCTAGCAGCCGGTGCCGACATCATCACTGACTTTGAGTTGGGTACGGATGTTATTGGTCTGCTGGACGGTCTGAGCCTTGGTGTCATCACCCAGACTGTTCAGGGCACTGATCTGCTGTTGACTACGGGTAACGAAACCCTTGCTGTGGTACAGAACGTGACAACTGCTTTAGATAATACGTCCTTTATCCAGCTAATAAGCTAAACCCCTGACTCTATGGGGCTTAATAAAAAAAACAAAACTTTTGAGAGGGATCTCAACCCATATGGGTTGAGATCCCTCTCTAATTGGTGCCTTAAACATAGCTTTGTGCCCATAGCTCACAACAGTGGTGATCGCTGAAAGCGTTAGATAACAACAGCGAGGTGCGGATCAGATGGCTCAATGCATTGAGCCATCTGCTATATTTGCAGGACAATTCATAAGTTCCATAGATAGCATTGCTGTGGAGTAGATCCTGGTTTTGCCTCAAGATTTGACAAAAAACAGGTGTCATCAATCGTTGACTTTTTGTTGAGTATACTCTTAATTGCTTAAGTCTTCTTATCGGGAACTAATTTCAATTATTTCTTGATGAAATTGCGCTTCATTATCCCGCTTTTATCTAAAAATTGCCTTATTTTACACATTTATCGGATTCTGTTATTGACTCTAATTATTAATTAGATGCTATTTGTAGATTACGTATGTTTACTGAGGAGACTCTTTAGAAAAAACAAAATGAATAAGATTTAGCTAAAGATAATTTTCTTAGTTAATACACCAAATCCTTTAGGGAAAAACTTTTTCGGCTTCTCAAAGAATTTGACACCCCGTAAGCTAATCATATCTTTAACTGTAGAGAAACTTTCATTAACCTTGCCTTTACCTGAAAAAATGGTATTTATGGAACCATATTGAACGGGGATGAAGTGAGCTAGTCGAACGACTAACGCTTCTAATCTTTAGTTTCACAAGTATTGCCAAACTATGTTGGCTAATTGTTTTTCTATGATGTCTAGCAGGTTGCTGCTAGGCGGTTTTTCAGTGGCCACATGTCTTATCAGCATGGCTGCTACAGCTAGTTTTTCTGGATCAGCGTTAGCCAGTTCAAATGGGCCAGTGCTTCTGGAAATGCCCATTTATAGCCGAACATCCAGCGATGACTTAATTAGTCAGGCTGAGTCGATGGTAAGCCAAGAGATCGTCCGTTACTTTGATTCTGATCCCAGCTTGGCTGAGGTCGAAATTGTTGTGTTGGGTAGTCGTAATGGTGATATCGTCCCTGTCCTGACGACAACTGTTTCTCGCACACAGTGGCAAGAGAACCCGCAGATAAGTGCTTGGACCAAGTACTACAGCTCATATGCTTTGATTCGACGACATGATAGCCAGCCACCTACCCAGGTGGCCGCTGCCCCATCTCGTCGCTCGGCAGCACCGCAGGGTGCTATTGCCACCCGGTTTGAGCGACAGTTTGATGCTGGTCAGCTCAGTGGTAGAACCGTACAGGCTTATGCGGATCTAATAGATTAGCGTTTCGCATAAGGTCTTTTGACAGAAAGGACTCTTCTATATTCACAAGGATCTAGACACCAGTCTGGATTAGAGAGTTCGATATCTCATGTTTCTTGATGGTGTAACTACGCTCTAAGAGAGGAGAACCAAATCCATGCTTCATGATGAAAAGCCCAGCAACCGCTCGAGCAATCGCCCTTTTCAGGATGTGTTGAAGGCAAATATGTCACGGCGCAATCTGCTGAAGCGCAGTGCTGTCTTGTCTGCCGCAAGTTTTGCTAGTTCACTTGTAGGCAATGGTTTAAACAGTAGAACTGCTGCTGCAAGTTCCTCTGGAACTAGTTTCGCTGGGTCTCTTATTGCTCAGAGCCTTAACCCTGAGATTGGCTTTAGTCCAGTGACCATTGCAGAGGCTATTGTGGACAGCACAGTACCCCACATCTCTTCTGACTATCAGTACGATGTTCTGATTCCTTGGGGAACTCCACTGGAGTCTGGTGTTCCAGAATATGCCGGTGACCCAGTCAACCGAACTACCGCTGATGCTCAGCTAAAGCAGGTGGGTATTGGTCACGACGGGATGCACTTCTTCCCTGAGAATGGCACCAGCAATACAAAGGGTGTGCTGTGCATTAACCACGAGTTTGGCCGCACCCCCCATGTTTTAGGCAAGGCTCTCCCTGAGTCGGTGTCAGACGTTCGCACGATGCAGCATGCCCACGGCGTTGCCTGTGTGGAAATTGAGAAAGTTAACGGTGCGTGGCAGGTCGTATTGGACAGCCCCAAGAATCGTCGAGTTAACTTCAACACACCGGTCGCTTTCGGCGGCCCTGCAGCCAATAGTCCCCTATTGCAAAACACTGCTGGTAATGAGTTCCAGGGAACTGTTAATAACTGTGCCAACGGCTTCACACCCTGGGGCACTTACCTAACCTGTGAAGAGAACTTTAACGGTTATTTCAACAACTCCCAGGTCGATCAAGCTAATGCTCCCGATGACCCTGCATTGGGTGAGGGGAGTCCTCTCACCGGTGCTGATGAGCGCTACGGTGTGACGGCTGAAGGCTTTGGGTATGCATGGGGTGGCACCAGTGGCACCGTTTTTGACCCCCGTTGTGATACTTCTAACCCTGCTTTTGTGAATGAGCGTAATCGCTTTGGATGGATTGTGGAAATTGATCCAGAAAACCCGACTGCAAAGCCTGTGAAGCGGACGGCGATGGGTCGCTTTAAGCACGAAGGTGTTGGCGGGACCGTGGGTGCAGGTGGTCGCTTTGTGGGTTACATGGGCGATGACCAGCGCTTCGACTACTGCTATAAGTTTGTATCTCAGACAAGCTGGCGCTCTATGCGTGCTCGTGGTTTAAGTCCATTGGACTACGGCAAACTATATGTTGCGAAGTTCAACGACGATAATACCGGCGAGTGGATGGAAATCACCTATAGAAACCCCGCCATCCGTGATGCTGTAGACGAACAGGGACAACCTGTATTTAGAAATCAAGCAGACGTCCTAGTGTTTACTCGTGTGGCGGCTGATATTTTGGGAGCCACCCCCATGGATCGTCCTGAGTGGGTAACCGTCGGACCAACGGGTGATTGTTTCTGGGCGATGACCAACAACAGCCAACGTGAAACAGCGGATGCTGTCAATCTCCGGGCACCAAACCCCGATGGTTATATTCTGAAAACAAGAGACTCAGGTAATCACGTAGGCACCACATTTACCTGGGAGCACTTTATCTTTGCTGACGAGACGCACGCTGAAGGCGACGAGCGCACATTTAGCGATCCCGATGGTCTATGGGCTGACCCCGATGGGCGTTTGTTCATTGAAACCGACGGTGGTCAGCAGAAGGGGCTGCAAGATCAGTGTTTGGTTGCTAATCCTGAAACCGGTGAGATTCGTCGTCTCTTTGTAGGTGTTAGCGGCGATGAAATCACGGGTATCGCATACACGCCCGATCGCAGAACTCTGTTCATCAACACCCAGCACCCCGGTAACGGCGATCCAACGACAACTAACTTCCCGGCACCGACTGATGGTGTCACGATTCCTCGCGACTGTACGATTGTCATCACCCGTAAGGATGGCGGCATTGTTGGCTCGTAGTTAATAGCCTTTTCTGGTCCTGACAATAGTCAGGACCAGAAATTAATGGGGGATTTGGCCGTTCTGTCTATCGCTTCTTATTGATCAACAATATAGAATTATGAGACGAATTGTTTTAGCAGTGGCTGCGACACTGGGCGTAACTGCTTTTGCAGCACCTGCCCAGGCTGCTTTGTTTAAGTGGAGTGTTGATTACACTGGTTTTTTTGCTGAAGATGCTTTCATTAGTGGTTTTTTTATTGCTGAAGATGCAGCAGCCACTGATGGTGTTGTCTCTGGTGATGAGTTTGATTCTTGGGAATGGAGCTGGAGTGGTAATAGCGAAGTAGAAGCATTTACTATTTCCTCCTCTGAAGGTGAGTTTGCTGCTCTGTTTGACAATACTGGCTTCTTTGTTGACGGTACACCTAACCAAGTTGGGACTGCTGACAATCTGGATCAGGGCCTCTTTAGCTCTGATGATTTTGGTCTTGATTTCGAGTTTTTGCTTGTAGATAACTTTAGTGCAGGTACCACCTCTGATGGTGATGTAACTGCACTTGGTACAATTTCAGTCTCTGATCCTGAGCCTGTTCCTGAGCCTGCGACTCTACTGGGTCTTTTGGCCGTAGGTGGTGCAGCGGTTTTAGCCAAGCGTCAGAAGCAAGCGGCTTAGGACAATTTCTGAGCTTGCGATACTCGGTATGATTCCATACTAAATTTGAAACCCTGTGCCCAGGCGCAGGGTTTTGTTTTGACCGTATCTGTAGTTTCTGAGGCAATAACGGCATTATCTCATCACCGTGGAAGTCGAAAAAGCAATAACACAGTCTCGACCGTTATTTTTAGCGTTATACAGCGCCTGATCGGCCCAACCAATCAGTGTTTGAGGTGAGCTAGTCAGGGTTGGTATAATCGATACTACGCCGATGCTGACAGTCACTATGGGTCTAACTGCAGAGCCAATGTGAGGAATAGCAAGTTTTTTCAAGTCTGCCTGTATAGATTTACCAATATGCATCACACCTTCGAGAGCTGTGTTGGGTAGGACTAATGCAAATTCTTCTCCCCCATAACGGGCAACTACATCAGCAGGACGACGAACACAGCTTTTGATAATGTTGGCCACCTGGCATAAACACTGATCGCCCCCTAAATGCCCGTAGGTGTCGTTATATGCCTTAAAGCAGTCAATATCAATTAGCGCAAGTCCAAGGGGAGATTGTTCTCGACAGAGTCTTTTCCACTCAGTGTCAAGTCTCTCATCAAACATACGACGGTTGGCAATACCAGTAAGACCATCAATGGTAGCAAAATGGTGCAATTGCTGATTGGCTACCTTAAGCTCTTGGCGAAGTAATCTCTCTTTATGCAGAGATTGTTTTAACTTTTGGTTAGCGAGATGGGCCTTGATGGCCTGACGGACACGTCCACGGAGTACGGCCCAGTGAAACGGTTTTGTGACGTAGTCCACGGCTCCAGCTTGATAGGCAGACTCCACTGATTCACTATCATTCAGACCCGTAATCATCAACGTAGGAGGGCAATCATGGCCATACACGGCATGCAGTGTTCGACAACAGTCAAACCCATTTAGAACCGGCATAACCGCATCCATCAAAATAATATCTGGCAGTTCTTTTTGACATGCAGATAAAGCTGCTCGACCATCTTCAACTATTAAAGTCTGGTAGCCGTCTTTGTGTAAGACTTCAGATAGCATATAGTTCGAAACGCTATCATCGTCCACAATTAGAACTACGGGTACTTTTTCAACGGCAAACGTTCTATCCAAAACTGCATTCATTAGCTCTTAAGGCTGATGGTGGACGCAGCCATGGCAAAGTAATTCAGCTTAAACAGGCCACCTTATGATTAAATATTCCCTACTTTTGCTGTAAATCAAACAAACTTAAGACGACCCAATATCCCATAATTTCTGCGAACCAGGTGCCAGGTGCGCGGATTTATACTCTTGTCTGAATGCCCTAAACAGTCGGTGGTTTTTTTAAGTTTATCAGCGCCACTTTGAAATTGGAAAACGCCACTTTTATGTCTTCAGACCGACTCAAATCTACAGCTTCTTTGTATCTGCCTGACTTTTCCAACGTTTGACATAGGTCTTGGAGAATGACACCGCCCAGAGCCGCACTGCTCGATTTGAGCATATGGGCATTGTGTTCTAATTGCTCGCAATCTTCCGTTTTAATGGCTTGCACAATTTTATTGACTAGTATTGAAGCTTCGGTAATATAAAGTTCGCGAAGATTGACAAAGGCGTCTGATTCTAGCCCCCCTAACGCGACTAAGGTCGGCTCAAGCATTGATAAATCTAGGGCTTGAGGATGGTGAGAGATTGACAAAGGCTGCACTTGTTTTAAGGCAGCTACCAAGTCTGGGACATGAATTGGTTTACTAATATAGTTGTTCATACCAGCGGCCAGACACCGAGCCCGGTCGCCCTTCATGGCATTGGCCGTTAAGGCAATAATATGGGGACGCTCAGCAATGGGCCACTGCTTACAGATTTCAGCTGCAGCTGTTAGGCCATCCATTTCAGGCATATGAACATCCATAAGAATGACATCATATATCTGTCGTTTTAAGGCATCAATGGTTTCATGTCCGTTACTCACAATATCAGAGCGATAGCCAAGCTTACTGAGCCACTGTCGGATTAATTGTTGATTTACCAGATTATCTTCAGCTACCAAGATGCGAAGAGGATGAGTTTTAGCTAGACTGTCATCTAATCCAGAGCATTTGGTTAATTCAGGCGTTTGTATTTTAACGGGTCTCTCAGCAAAAATCTGATTAAGAACATCGTACAAATGAGACTGCTTAATGGGTTTGTTGAGAAATGCCTTAAAATTTGCTGTCTTGAGAGAATCAGTATCAAGAATTGGTTTACCTACAGACGTTAACATCACCAGCGGAAGAGTTTTGCCATAGGACTGGTTACGAATTTCTTGGGCAAGAGTCAGACCGTCAACCTCTGGCATTTGCATATCTAGGATGGCGACATCAAAGGAATTTTGATGACAGCTAAGAACACCTAATGCTTCATAGGCGGACTGAGCTGCCGTTGACTTCATTTCCCATGATTGAGTTTGCAGGGTTAGAATTTTACGATTGGTGGCATTATCATCCACGATCAGCACTCGTTTTCCTTTAAGCTGATTGTTGGTAGAGACTATCTCAGATTCCAAAGAGGGAAGTACTTCTGTCACAATCGAAAAAGAAAAACAAGATCCTTCCCCAACCACACTGCTAACAGTCATAGCGCCTCCCATAAGTTCACAAAGCTGTTTGCTAATGACGAGTCCAAGCCCTGTACCACCGTATTTTCGTGCAGTGGAAGAGTCCACCTGGCTAAATGATTTGAAGAGACGGTCCATTTTGTCGGTAGGGATGCCAATGCCTGTATCTTGAACATCAAAATAAACAGTTACATAGTTTTTATCTTTCTCAATAGTTTGTTTTGGATATGCTGGAGAGCTGACTGACAAAGGGGCCGTACGAACTTTGACCAATATCTCCCCTTCGTGGGTAAATTTAATGGCATTACCCACTAGATTTACTAAAATCTGACGTAGGCGGGTAACATCTCCCACCAATCGATTCGAGATATCGGGTTGGGCCAGATACGCAAGTTCTAAGTGTTTTTCTGCGGCCTTAGCAGCGAGCAAATCTAAAGATTCTTCAATACAGATGCGAAGGTCAAAGGGGCATTCTTCCATATCGAGCTTACCGGACTCAATTTTAGAAAAATCAAGTATGTCATTGATGATCGTGATCAAGGAATTACAGCAGTTCCAAATTGTTTCTGAAAAGTTGCGTTGTTCTCGGGTAAGCTGAGTATCTAATAATAGCCCTGACATACCCAAAATGCCGTTCATGGGGGTACGAATCTCGTGGCTCATATTAGCCAGAAAATCGCTTCTAGATTGAGCTGCAGAAAGAGCCTCATCCCGTGCAATTTCCAGACCAATCAAATTTTCCTGTAGTTGGTCAGCCATGCGATTAAGGGCTCGGCTAGCCTGACCAACTTCATCTAGATAGTTAATCTGAATACGCTGTTCTAAATCTCCCCTCTCAAAGGCTTGGGCAAATTTACTCAAAGCTCTGAGGGGAATATATACCTGTCGATTAAATAATATAAGTGTGAGTAATGCCAATAGCAGGCTGACAAACACCGCTACTGCAATATTAAATAGAATTGCGAAGATACTTTCTCGACGTAACCGTTGAGATGAATACCCTAAGTGAATTTCTCCTAATGGTTTCTCGATCGAACCAATGGGGATATTGACCTGATGAAGTTGGGTCGGCTGCTCAAGGGATTGGAGGATTTTTGAAGTGTCTCCTGGTTGAGCATTTGATTTCTTCATCGCAGATATAATCAAGGGATGCTCATAATCAAGATAGCGTGTGACAGCGTCTCCCTCATTATTGATAATCACACTGTAAACAACATCGACGTCTTCTGTGGTCTTTTGCATTAGCGTTTCTAAGTACAAAAGATCAAGACTTAAGATAGCTTCAGGAACAACATTGCTCAAAAAATCAGCTTGACTTTCCATCTGATTACGCAGGCTTTTTATTTGGCGTGCCTGAGTGCGCTGGATTTGAAGTAAGCTAAAAGCCAACTGTATGACCAGCACAACAGAACTGGCAATGGTTAAGTAGCGTAGTGCCAGACTTTGCTGGAACCGTTGCACAAGTTTTTGTTTCAAGCTTTTCATAACGGATAAGTCCTGTCGATTAATAAATCGGGCATTGCTGATCCTCGATATGATTTCAGCTATGAGATACTGTTAAGCCGAACGTCTTACTGTTCGGCTCATTTATCGTCAACATTCCAGCTCTTGAGTTTTAAGTTTTTAATCAGCTCATGTAGTTGGCCATAGTCTACTGCTGGAACAAAGCCATCTACTTCTAACGTTGCTAAGGCAGGATGCTCGGGAGTGAGCTTAATCAAAGCCGATTTCACTTGCTTAACTAATTCAGGATCTGTGTCTGGCAGGGCTGCAACTGGCCATTCAGGATAAACGTCCGTACTGTGAGAATAAGAGAAGCCATCGTTTACGGCATCTATAATACGTACTTCATCTAACCTTGAAAGCAAGCCTCTATCTATCATTTTCTCAAGGTGACCAGTACGGACAAAGCCGACATCAATAGCGCCATTGAGCACGGCTAGGACAATATTGTCTTGAGACTTGTTTTCAATAAATTGGCTAAAGTCTCTGTGGGGATCAAATCCATTTTGCAACAGGTGATAAATTTGAAACGTACATCCTGCTGCTGCTGTTTGAAAACTAACGCAGGCTGCACGCTTACCCTTCAAATCTTCGATGTTGTTAATCGCGCTGTCGCTATCTACTATAATCAGACCGCTAAAATTTGAACCTGTTTTGGGTCGAGTGTGGGTTACTAAAAATTCGGTTTGATAGAGCCTTTGAATTTGGACGGCTGCTAACGGATTGTTGATTATAAAATCTAAGGCCCCTTCTTCTGTCTTTTTAAACTGACTTTCTTGTGAGAGAACCATCAGGTTGATAGGGTGCTTGATCTCAGACGACAGATAGTTCATGAGGGGGGTATATTGTTCACTGACAGATACGGCACTGTCGATTGAGAGCACTCCAACATTAACGGGCTCTTCTTTCAAAAGAGTACTGTGCTTTACTGTGCTATCTATTTCAATATCTGTGTCGTTTAAAGCTGGGGTAGACCCACTACACCCTGTCCACAGCAGCATAAAGAATAGAGGAATTATTTTAAGAGAGATAGACTTAGACGGACAAAAGTCCATATGTTTATATTGGGTGATATGTAAAAATCAAGGTGTTGCTGATCCAAACTGCGCATCTAAATCAGCAACGGCAGACTAAACAGAGAATTTATATCAACAGTGCCGAGCACTGCAGTTAATAGAATATGCCTCTGACATTTGACCAACTAACAGATTTGGTATTAATAATTGTGAAATTCGTGGGTAATGAGATATCTGTATTACAGGCATACCAACGATAGGGTTGGGGCAATAAAAATCTAGTGAAATTTATAGAGTAGACGAATAAGAGATTTTCATAGGAGAAGATACTGGGACGTTAGCGCAGGAAAAAATCTGAGGTTTTAACTAGGGTAGGTTGTCGGTAAGCCTATCGATACTTATGATTTAGCCTGACTACTGGTATCCTGCTCACTATGCTTTTGGACAGCGATTTGACTTATTTTCACAGTATTTTAGCCACCGCCACCGCTGCTGCGGACTTGGTCGTTGAAAACGAAGCGATTGAAGAAAATCTGCGTCAGTTTTTGCTGGTGCTATCAGTATCGTTGGGGGTGGCTACGCTGTCGCGGGTGGTTAGCTGGCTACGTAATATTCCTTACACACTGCTGCTATTGCTGGTAGGTCTAGGGTTGGCCGTACTCGATGTGCGACTGGTTAACCTTTCTCCTGAGCTGATTTTATTTATTTTCTTGCCGCCGCTGCTGTTTGAGGCGGCTTGGAATATTAAGTGGGAAAATCTCAAACGCGATTGGGTGCCGATTGTACTGTATGCCGTTATTGGTGTCGTGATTTGTATCGGGGCATTGCTGTGGGGGTTGGTTAATGTCGCTGGTGCTTCACTGGCAACGGCCTTGTTAGTAGGGGCGAGTCTATCGGCGACCGACCCGGTCTCGGTAGTGGCTCTGTTTCGGGAGCTGGGGGTTAACAAACGCCTGACCTCCTTGATGGAGGGAGAAAGTCTTTTTAATGATGGTGTGGCGGTGGTTGCCTTTAACCTGGTGCTGGGGATTGCTTTGGGTGCAGAACAGTTTGACCTGTCGGTGACAATTGCTCAGTTTTTGGTGTTTACCGGCATCGCCATCAGCATTGGTGCCCTGATTGGGTTTGGTATTTCGTTTTTGACTCAGCGCTTTGACCTACCCCTGGTAGAGCAGTCGCTCACTTTAGTGTCGGCCTATGGTACCTATATTGTGGCAGAGGAGCTAGGAGGCTCTGGTGTTATTGCGGTGGTGACAACGGCGCTGATTTTGGGCAATTTTGGGTCACGCATTGGTATGAATCCCCGCACTCGACTGGTCGTGTCAGAATTTTGGGAGTTTTTAGCATTTTTTGTTAACTCAATTGTATTTTTGCTCATTGGCGACCAGGTGCAGTTTAGTAATCTAAGCAACTACGCAGAATCGATTGGCATTGCGATCGCAATCATGCTGTTAGCCCGTCTTGTCAGTGTCTTTGGCCTTAGCTTTTTTAGCAATATGATCACCGCCAACAGTGAAGACATCAGCTGGCAAGGGCAAACGGTATTGTGGTGGGGGGGGTTGCGCGGATCGGTTTCTGTCGCCCTGGCGCTAAGTGTGCCTGCAGCTCTGGCTGAGCGCGACGAGATTATTGCCACGGTCTTTGGCGTCATGCTGTTTACCCTGCTGGTTCAGGGATTGACCACTAAACCTCTGTTGGAGTCTTTAAACTTATTGGGAGACCAGCCCCTGCGACAAAAATATATGCAGAGTATTGCCCGACGAGTTGCCTTAAATCGAGTGATTGGTCGCATCAAAGAACTCATTGAACGCCAGGAAGTAGACAGTGAGTTTGGTCGCTACCAGCTAGCCCTGGTGGAAGGGCAAGTGGCAAAGCTGCAAGAAGAAATGCAAACGATGCAGACCACTAACCCAGACCTGCAAACATTTGCCGCTGAGCAAGTTAAAGAAGAACTGCTAGCCATCGAGTCAGACACCTACGCAGAATTTATTCGAGCCGGGCAGCTAAAGGATGAACTGGCTCCGCTATTACAGGATGTGTTAGCGGACTAACGCCCAAAAATACGCCAAACACTCAGCAAAAGTACGCCAACTATCGATGTGGTGTGTCAGCACGTTTTGACATCCACACACCACCAGGAACCATTTACAGAATCCACCATCTGTAGTCATGTATAGAAGCAGACTCCCGTTAGCTATTATTTACACTGACTAGGGCATTAAATCTATATTGAATCGGATTATGGGGATGGAACTTTGTATATGGTTCTGGTAAATGGAATGTTGAGATCGAATAGCCGGACACTCAAGCCATCACCGTTATTTACACGGCTGGCCCCTTTGTATTTAAAGGTCTGGTGACTTTAGTACAACGCGCTCCAAAGGGGCACTATTCAATATCCAGCCAGTTTATTCAGAGTTAGGAGTTTTTATGAAAGCGTTTGTAACTGGCAGTACCGGTCTGCTTGGTAGCAACCTTACCCGCTTGTTGCTAAGTCAAGGGTTTGAAGTGATTGCGTTAACCCGTGAACTAACGAAGGCCAGCAAACTATTAGATGAGCATCCAAACCTCAAGATTGTCCAGGGAGACATGCAGGAGGTAGATGCCTTTGCCCATTATCTCAAAGGCTGTGATGTGCTGTTTCATACAGCCTCCTATTTTAGAGAATCCTTTGACCATGGCGACCATTGGAAACACCTGAAAACTATTAATGTGGAAGCTACCGTTAAGCTGCTGGAGGCGGCTGATCGGGCCAAGGTGTCTAAAGTAATTTATGTCAGCAGCGCCTGTGGCTGTGTGGGCATCATTCGTGGCGGCGCCCCCAGCAACGAATCCACACCGTTCCAGGAATTCAATCATAAAAACCCATACTTTAAAAGTAAGCTGATGGCTGAAGAGGCCATTGCTAATTTTCTAAAAACCCACAACTTGCCTATTGTGCTAATTTTACCAGCAGGGATGATGGGGCCAAGCGATTCGGGTCCTACTGAGATGGGGCGATTCATCTTAGATTGTCTTAAAGGTAAAGCGCCGCTAGTGCCAAGCGGTGGTTTCCCAATTGTGGATGCCCGTGATGTTGCAATGGCGATGCTGTCTGCAGTCTATTCAGGACAGGCCAACGAGCGCTATCTGGTTACAGGTGGGTACTATTCTGTCAGTGAGCTGATGCGAAATATTTCTGAAGCCAGCGGTCAGCCGGTCCCCAGTAAAAAGCTCCCTCGATTTGCCGTCCGCCTGTGGGCCTTTGTCCAAAACCTGATCAGCCGCATTAAGGGTAAAAGACCGTTTCTACATGGCGACATGGTGAGAATTATGTTGTCAAGACAGTGGTTTGACGCCAGTAAATCGGCCCAGACATTAAAGACGTCCTATCGCCCCATCAAAAACACTATCAAAGATACGGTCCAGTGGTATCAGCAAAACGGGTATATCCGCAACATGTAGATCTGATTTCTTTATAAGAAGCCTCGGAAAATTCACAGAGGCAATATATAGAAATTCCTAGAGAGTCCTGTAAATTTACGGAGCACTATGAAGATAGGTCATGGTGTGAGATGCCTAGCTGGAGAGACAAACTATGGCCCATATTAACCGTTGTGCCGTCCTAACTATTGGTGGGGCCGTCACCTTGGGTGGTTTGCTGCTGAGTGGCCGTCAAGTCTGGGCTCAGTCAGTAGTCCCCAATGGGGCGGGCACGGTGGTGACACCGGCAGATGGAGACTATCAGATCACAGGCGGTACTACATCTAACGATGGGGACAACCTGTTTCATAGTTTTGAACAGTTTGGTCTCACGGCTGCAGAAGCTGCGAATTTTATTACTCAGCCCAATGTGGTCAATGTCATTGGCCGCATTAATGGCGGTATGCCATCTCTCATTAATGGTCAGCTTACGATTACCGGGAGCGAGGCCAACCTGTTTTTGCTAAACCCGGTGGGGGTGATTTTTGGTCAAGAGGCTACCCTGGCCCTGCCTGGCGATCTAAGTGTTTCCACAGCCGATGGTTTAGCCTTTGCCGGCAATACGCTGGATGTGGTGGGTACTCCTGACTATGCCGGTTTGATTGGCAATCCCACGGGTTTGGTCTTTCGGTTTAGTAATCCAGGGTCTGTTATCAATGCCGGAGAGTTGACGCTTAATGATGACAGCTCGCTGACGCTAGCCGGAGGCAGTGTCGTATCGACTGGAACAACATCAGCTGGTAACGTTGCGATCGCAGCTGTCCCCGGTGAGCGACTCATTCGACTGAGTTCAGACGGCGCTATCCTTGGTTACGACATTGCTGCTGACAGCGACAGCAGTTTGTCACCCCTCAACCTCCCGGAGCTGCTGACAGGCTCTGCCGATCTTGTTCCTAGCCTACAGCTAGAGGCTGATGGCACCGTCCGTTTAGTCAATGGCGATTTAGCGATTCCTGATACCCCTGGTACAACAATTGTCAACGGCACCGCAGTTGGCAATGAGATTACGCTTTTAGGGGACACAGTCGGTGTTGTCAACAGTTTGCTCGACGCCAGCGGTCCAGATGGCGGTGGGGCTATCTATATTGGCGGTAGCTATCAGGGTCAGGGGCTGTTACCCAACGCTCAGCTCACCTATGTGGATGCTGACTCAGTTGTGGATGCCAGCGCTACCGACAGCGGTAATGGGGGTGAGATTGTTGTCTGGAGCGACCAAACCACCCACGCCCTCGGACAGTTTTTAGCGCGGGGTGGTCCCAACGGTGGCAACGGAGGGCTAATCGAAACCAGCGGTCTAAGAGGTCTTACCCTGGGTGAGAGTCCCGATATTTCTGCCCCGCTAGGAACCGCAGGCGAATGGCTCATCGACCCGTTTGATGTCATTATCTCTAACGAAGTAGATAATGAAGGGTTTGACCCGGCTAATCCCTTTATTGCAGTGTCTTCACCCGCTCGCATCAATGTATTTACCCTGGCCAACGCTCTGACGGGTGGTGGAACGGTGCGGGTAACCACCGGAGAGGGCGGTACCGAGACCGGCAACATTACCTTAGAAAGCAACCTTAACTTTTTTAATAGTGAAGAAGCAACACTCTCTTTAGAAGCTGCAGGCAGCATTTTTATCAACGCTGCTATTGCGCCTGACACCGTAACCGGTCCCTTAAATATCAATCTGGCAGCCGACACCGATGGCACCGGTAATGGCCAAGTTGTATTTGACAATCGTCTGGGTGAACCGTTTTTTGGTGAACCTTTGACAGTGATTGATACAGCCGGTGGTGATTTAACCGTAACGGCCAACAGTACAAATCTGACAGGTGTGACGGATACCTCAGCGATTATTTTAGCCAACGGCAATGAGATTACCACCGAGAATGGGTTTGGCGGTCTTGGCTTTACTGATGGCGGTCGCGTAAATTTGACTGGAATTGCCAGCGACGGCTCAGGTATTCGTTTAGAAGATAATTCAATTATTGATGCCGAGGGGTCGCTCACGCTGGTAGGGCAGAGCGATACCAACACCGGCGTAGTCGTAGAAGGCGGTATCTTTAGCGACAATGCTCTGCTGTCGGTAGCGGGCACCAGCACCAGTGGCACTGGAATTTTGATCACCGACGACATTTTTGGCGGCGGTGGCATTACCCTCACTAGCAATCGTGATATTCAAGTTAGCGCGCTGATATCAGGTGAAAACATTACAGTGACAACCCCGCGATTTTTTCGAGCAACTGGTGTCTTTTTTGAGGAGAGTGAGATTGGCGGTCCAGAACCCATTGGCAGTATTGTCAGCCAGGAAGGCGGGGTCACCATTACCCACGGGGGTAACGGTGTGACACCTTTTACCGTAGGCAGTGCTGAGGTCAACGGTACGGCGGGTGCCATTGTGACTACAGGAAACGGGATTCAGCCAACCGAAGCATTTTTAGAGGACGAGATTCGAGGAAACATCTCGATTTTGACTGGGGAGGAACCTCCCGAACCCCCAAATCCTCCCGAACCGCCCGAGCCGCCCGAACCCCCCGAACCTCCAAATCCTCCCGAACCTGAGCTACCGGATGTGGACGACTGCGACGCAGACTGTACCACTGAGCGCACCAGACCTGAGCTGTTAGCAGAAGAAGATACCGTCAACCTGCTAACGGTTGACCCACAGCTAATCCCCGGTGTTGAGGGTGCTATCTTGCGCAATGAAACAAACTACACCGATGAATTTAGAGATTATCTCAATCTGGAATCTGTCGAACAGCCAAAGACCAATCTGCCCCAGCTCCAGGCTGAGCTGTTGCTCATTGCAGAAGAAACAGGAGAACCGCCGGCCATTGTTTATGTCTCATTTGTACCCGGCGACTTTGATGGTTCGCCCATTTCTCGAGCAAAGGCAGGCCAAGAGATTCAACCCACTGATGTATTAGAGCTGGTCGTGGTCACCCCCGAAGGACTGCCCATTCTCAAGACGTTGCCAGTACAGAATGAGCAGCTGCTTAACGTAGTCGATCAGTTTCGCAAGAATGTGGTTAACCGGAGCCGAGTACGAACGCGTACCTATTTAGGAGCCGCGCAACAGCTGAATTCCTGGCTGATTGAACCGGTAGAAGCAGAACTGGCTGAGCGCGGTATTACCAATCTGGCTTTTGTTATGCCACCGGGGTTGCGATCGCTACCTGTTTCCGCCCTCCACAATGGCGAAACTTTTCTAGTTGAGCGCTACAGCATCGGCCTTATGCCCAGCGTCAGTCTGACCGATATGCGCTATGTAGATGTGCGAGAGACCGAAGTATTGGCCATGGGAGCCTCTGACTTTGAAGATCAGCCAGAACTGCCAGCGGTACCCATTGAGCTGAGTACCATTGCCGAGGAGCTATGGACCGGTGATTTTGTCATTAATGAGACCTTTACGCCCGATTCGCTGGTGGCCAACCGCGCCCGCAAACCTTACGGCATTGTTCATTTAGCTACCCACGGAGAGTTTAAGGCAGGCAGCCTCGACAACTCCTATATTCAGTTTTGGGACCAACGCTTGAGTCTTGACCAAGTACGGCTATTGGGCCTCAACAATCCACCCGTGGAGCTAATGGTGCTAAGCGCCTGCCGGACTGCCCTGGGCAATGTAGAAGCTGAACTTGGCTTTGCCGGTTTTGCTGTACAGGCAGGGGTGAAAACCGCTGTTGCCAGTCTATGGAAAGTGGACGATGTCGGCACTGCTGGGCTAATGACCCAGTTTTACACCAGTCTGCAAACCGAGCCCATCAAGGCAAAAGCCCTACGTCAGGCCCAGCTAGCCATGATCAACGGAGAAATTAAAGTAGAAGACGGTCAGCTAGTCTGGTCTGGTGGCACCCTGCCACTGCCCGATGAACTAGCCCAGATTGATAGCAGCCTATTTTCTCATCCTTATTTCTGGGCCTCCTTTACCTCAATTGGTAGTCCTTGGTGATGTGTGCCTTTATTTGTAAGGGTTTCAAATATTGAATCAATGTATCGTGGGAGGGTCGATACTTAGCAAAACTCGCTGCGTGGGGTCCCGCCGAGTTCCCCACACCCCCATGGCTAGGGCGTTCCGTCGCCCTAGAACCAAACGGAAAAACATCAGCGATATCCCTAACCGCATAGTTGAGTATTTGGCGAGGTAGTTTAGAATTTTGCGCGCTGCGACAAAATTCTAAAAGGAGACGTGATTCCGTTCCGTGTTAGGCAAAACGATCATAGTTCAACCATGAGCTTAATTTTTAACAAGCCCTCAACTTGAATTAGGTTGTGAGCTTACTTTGGATTAAACCTGGGCTCACCTGACGCAGAAATATAAATCAGTTCTTGCCCACCAGCAGACTGAAAGAGCAATTGGCCATAACAACCACATATTTTATTCCAGGAGTCTCTTAAACGGATAGCTAAGTCGCCTTGATTACTTTTGTCATCAGCAACAAAACCTTGTCCAACGGTTAAATATAGAAACTCAGTATCGTTGTGTTGCTGAATTTGAGTAATAACTGTTTGTTGAGGGTCGATTAGAGCCACTAGCTTTGTGAAAACTTGAATTTCGCTAGGTGTAGCTGCGGGCTCTTTAGGTTTTTGAGAGGCCGTAGAGGCCGTAATAGGCGATGCCGAAGAACTAGGTATTGAAACGTTTAGAGCTTCGGAACGAGCTAACCACCAAAGCGCAAAACCCATAGCAGCAATAACGCCTAATATAGAAGGAAAAACCCATTTGCGAGGCCCTTCTAGGTTAACTTCTATCTCAAAGTCGCTAGCTCTTGTCTGACTATCGGATACCTGCAATGGAGTGAGAGAAATTTCCGCCTCAACGTTGCTAACTCTCGTCTGATTATCGGGTACCTGCGATGGAGTGACCTGATAATTCTTTTCAGAAGATTTTAGTTCCCATTGTAAGGACCAAATAGGTTTGTCCGATTTCATGGTCTTTGCACAAACAAAGACCTTATCAAACCCTTTGGGGCTTATTTTGGTAAGTCCGGCGTTTACCCGAAGCACCAACTTTTTGTCTGGCCCAGGGTCGTCAGGGGTCTTAAGCGTAACCTTCAATGTCGAATTTACATTGCTGATATGTACAACTACACCTTGAGAGCCAAATGACTTATTCATCAAAGCTTCAAGCGCCCCAATGTTGCCATTCTTCGCCGCTTGCAAAAAGTCAGGCATAGGATTGCACGCAAACTCATCACCCTCATTATCCAGCGGAGTACTGAGTGATCAGGTAAATTCACGGGCTTAGACCTTCAGGTGATGTGGACTAGCCTTAGCTACGAACAGACTTCATCGCAAGAACCAGACGTTTGGCCAATGACTAGAGCGACCCTCCTGACCTTTTAATCCTCAGCAAGTGTAATTAAATCAGCTCGTTACGCAGCGCATGGCTATAAGGCAACAGCCTAGATATTGAATACATGCAAGACTGGGCCAAACGGTTGGGTTGGAGTGAAGAGCTGACCAAAGCAACGGGTAAAGCTGGGTTAGGGCTTGTTAAAATTTAAGCTCATAGTTTGAGTATGGCTACTTTCCCTATTAGGAGTTTGGATAACTTTTCCGTGGGATCCTAGACCTGGACCACAACAAACATCTCACGCGTCAGCTCAGTAGCAACAACAGTATTTAGCTGTGCCAGCACCTCTCCATCTGCAGAGATAGTCGCAACATCATCGTGCTGCCCCAGAGAAAGATCGTCAAATGCCAGTCCATTAGCCAGGCCAATCAGGTCAGTGCCAGTTTCAAAATCTGTAATCGTATCTGTTCCCGCACCAGCGGCCAAAACAAACTTATCAGCGCCGCTACCGCCAGAGAAATTATCACCCGTTAGCACATCGTTACCTAAACCACCATATAAGAGATCATCACCATCATCACCCCAAATTGTGTCATCACCTTGATCGCCAAAAAGCTGATCATTACCTCCCTTGCCACCAATACGATCATCCCCATCCAAGCCATAGATAGTATCATTACCACCCATGTCATTGCCAGGGTCTCTGCGATTAAAGTCTCCCCTTAAAATGTCATTACCGTTGCTGCCAGCAATCTGATCGTCACCCCCATCACCCGCTATTGTCTCGCCACTTGAAACCTCAACAACAGGCTCCTCACTTATATTATCAGTAGGCAATTCTGAAATCGGAGAAGGCTCGGTAGGCTGAAGTGTCTCCACAGGCGACTCTGAAACCTTCTCTGGTTCGGTAGGTTCAGGCGTTTCGGGAGGCAGTTCTAGAACCGGAGAAAGTTCGGTAGGCTGAGGTATCTCCACAGGCGATTCCGAAACTGGAGAGGGTTCGGTAGGCTCAGGCATCTCCGGCACAGGCGTTGGGTTTAGAGAAGGAGGAGCTTCCCCCTGAGGAGAGTCTGAATTAGGCATTGGAGCCGGCAGAGTATCAGGCTGAGCCTCTGGAGTTGGTGGTGTTGGCGCGGACGTAATCGGGGTAACAGGAGTCTTTGGCTGAGAAGGAGGGGTATCGAGCACCTGCGGCGAAGTGGGTGTTGGCGAATCTTGAGAAGATTTTGGCTCAGCAATAGGAGTGGCTGGTGCAGGATCGGGTGGGGCAGAAGGCTTAGGCGCAGGTGTCGCAGGCTCCTCCGGGATAGAGGCGCCATCTGCTAAAACAAGTGTCCAATACTCAACGTAGTTTTTGTTGCCAGTATCATTCGCGAGTAAGACATGACCTGCACCAAGATGTCTGACATCAGGATTTAGAATATTAGCGCGGTGCCCCGGACTGTTCATCCAATCTTGGAAGGCTTCATCCGCTGTGTAATAACCACCACCCACATTCTCAACAACAACTTTAAATTCATACCCCGCATCTGTAACTCTCTCTCCTGGTGTAGAGCCGTCAGAACCAGTGTGGACGATGCCTAAATCTTCTTTCGCAATGTCTTGACTATGGTTAAGGGCAGCTTCACTTAATTCTTCATTTAAGGTGACTGCAACAAGACCAGCTTTAATACGGGCTTGGTTAACCAGCTCAAGAAATTGCTGCGTATTTTCAGATGTAGTCATTTTTATACGTATTTCGGATCGGTGCGTGCCGTACTGTTCTTTTTTATCCCTCAGCACGCAGTAGTCCCCATGGTGCTAACACCCAAATTTAGAGGAGTTTATTGAAGCTAATCTAAATAACCTGTAGATATACCAACAGTATTTCAGCTACCTCTTGAATAAAGATGCTGGTAGCTAAAGATACCTTAAAAATCTTAATCAAGTATTTTTACTGAGTCTTTTAGATAACTGCCAGCGAGGCTACTACCTCCTCTGACTCCCGCTAGGGGTGTTGACAAATATACTGAACAGGTCCTGTCTCATAAAGGTTAGCTAGGATGACATCAAACCAGTTAGGGCTAATTGTTGGGGGTCTTTTGCCAGCCCTGTTTTACGGCATTTCCAGCGTATTTGCTAAAAGTAGTACCAATGCTGGCATGTCGGTCGGTGGTCACCTATTTGTTATCGGTATCGCTATTAGTATTACAGGACTATTGTTTAATTTTCTTTTGCCAGGCAATATACCGTCATTGTTGGCCGTCACCTCGTCGTCTATGCAAGGTCTATTTTGGGGTTTGGGCACAGGCTGTGTTGTTCTAGGATTAATTAAGTATCAGACCCCATTAGCAAAGCTGGTTCCCCTCTACAATATGAATACGCTGGTTACCTCAGGTCTGGCGTTAATTATCTTTGCAGAATGGCGTGCCGTTAACCCACTACAGCTTTTAATTGGGGCCGGATTGATTATCGTTGGTGGCATCTTAGTATCAGGTGCGTAGAGCAGCTGATATTATGAATCCAAAGTTGATGCCAGCTGAGCTATTATGACCGGGCCTGATCCTAGACAATCAGACACAAACCGATTCCAAACGCCAAAGCGTCGTACTGTTTCTCGGCGCAACTTAACCTTAAGGAAGGTGATCAGCTTTATCTACTATTTGGCTGGGGCACTAGAGATTTTGCTCTTTATCAGATTTATTCTGCGGATTTCAGGGGCAAATCCTGAAAACCTGTTTGCTAGCTTCATCTATGCTCTGTCAACACCCTTTGTCGCCCCCTTTGCCACACTGTTTCAAACACCTGCATTTGACCCCAGTCATACCTTCGATATCAGCGCTCTGATAGCTATTGGTGTCTATGCTCTACTTGCCTGGCTAGTGGCACGGCTGGTGTGGATTATTTGGAGTAAACCCTAGGGAGTCGTTTGGGCACATACCAAAATGGATGCCCATCCAAAATGGATGCCCATTGCTAAACATCCATTATCTAAACAAGAGGCTTTACAAACTACGGTTACTCGTTGGTAGCATTGTTTTTTATAGCCTGAAACATTGATTGGACTCCACTATTGGACAGAGAGACGTTGCATGCAACGTCTCTCTAACATTAATTTTTTGATCTGATAAAATCCTTATCTCTTAGGCTGCCAGTCTTTAATGACTCGCCGCTCTCCACGGGTGACAATCAGGCTATTGTCATCTACATCCTTAGTCACCACAGCACCCGCACCAACGGTCACATTTTCACCCAGGCTAACAGGGGCCACTAACACACTGTTGGAACCTGTTTTAGTACCATCTTTAATCACCGTAGGATGTTTGTTAAACCCATCGTAGTTAGCTGTGATGGTCCCTGCACCAATGTTAACCTTGTTGCCTAACGTGGCATTTCCTAGATAAGACAGATGAGCTGCATTGGTTTTCTGACCCAGAGTGGACTGTTTGACCTCAACAAAATTACCAATACGACACCCTTCCCCAATTACGGCCTGACCCCGGAGGTGAGCATAGGGGCCAATCTGACCAGCTCCTGCGACTTTGCTATCGCTGACAACGGAGTATCTAATCTTGGTGCCTTCGCCGATGGTGCTATTTTCAATCAGAGTACCAGGGCCGATATGGCAGCCCGCAGCAATCGTGGTATTGCCCCGCAGGTGAGTTTCAGGCTCAATTACCACGTCGGGTTCAACGGTTACTGTTGCATCAACGGTAATACTATCGGGATTGATCATCGTGATCCCAGACAGCATCAGGTCGTCTTTGATACGCTGTTGCAAAATAGTTGCAGCATCTGATAGCTGTTTACGGTTGTTGATGCCAGAAATCTCTTCAATATCGTCGACATCTAGGGCCATAACCGGTGAGAGATCTTTAACCACATCGGTTAAGTAGTACTCATTTTGGTCGTTATCTGACTTGAGGTGGGGCAAAACTGTCATCAGCTTTTGCCAGTTAAAGCAGTAGATACCAGAATTAATACGTTGATTGCTGCGCTGTTGAGGCGTACAGTCACGATGTTCAATAATCTCAGAAACAATACAATTATCGTCACAAAAGACTCGACCATACCCGGTTGGATCGTCAAACTGAGCCGTCAGGATTGTCGCTGCATTATTGTTTTTAACGTGGGTTTCAACCATTTTTGCAATGGTCTCAGGGCGTAGCAATGGCACATCCCCATTTAGCACCAACAGGTTACCCTCAAACCCCTCCAACGCGGGAATCACCTGCTGTACTGCATGACCGGTACCTAGCTGTTCAGTTTGTTGAACAAACTCTAACTCACTGACATGGGCCAGGGCAGCACGGACCTCATCGGCTAGATACCCCACGATCGCAATCTGACGCGCGGGCTGTACCTCTTCTAGGCTAGCCAGTACGTTTTCTACCAGCGTGCGACCGCCGAGATGATGGAGTACTTTGGGCAAGCGAGATCGCATCCGGGTTCCTTTACCTGCTGCTAATACCGCCACTGCCAATGAGTTAGTCATAGGAATTACAAGAGTACAAACGTTAGCGTTGAAAATTACGGGAGAGTATACCGCGCAGCGGCTAGACTCCCCAAGTGTGATGACTACTTTCCCGTTAACCAACGTCGTCGCCAGACACCGGTTGGTTCCAATGTGGATTGCTGCTGTTCTTGCTGACGCTGGGCCATAATCGTTTCAGCCATGGCCGTTAGCGTCGGGTCACGATAGGGCACTGCCGCCCGTGTTTGCAAGTGTTCTTGCTCCTGTTGTGACAGGGTGGGCAGAGGTCGCTGATCTTTTGTCGCGATGGTGCAGGGCCAATGACGCCCCGCACCGGGTAATGAGCCAATGGTTAACCCTACTAGCTGCATGGCTGAGCGCACAGCTGCCGCACAGGAATATGTGGCTAAAATACCGCTATCTTCCAGACATTGAGCCGTCAGGTTAAAGAATTCCACAGTCCATAGCTGAGGGCAGCGTGGGGGGGAAAACGGATCAAATAAGATAGCGCCAGCCTGCCAGCCGCCAGAGACAATGGGCTGTAGCGTTTGTCTGGCGTCACCAATGATCAGCTGAATATCGAGCGTTGGGCTTTTGTAGTGACCCTCGGTCGCCAGGACATTGAGTATGTGCTGGGTTGCCACTGTCCAATGGTGAATTAGATTGTTTGAGATCGCATCCCTAGGAACCGCTGCATTGATTTCCAAGGCTCGAATCGTCACCTGACAGTCAGGATTTATCCGCTGGATTGTATCTAGGGCCGCCGCCGTGTTGTATCCCAGGCCGTAGCACACATCCAAAATAGACAGCCGCTCCGCTCTGGCCAGTGCTGGAATATTGGCGGCATCCACATAGTTGCGCTGGGCATCGGTATAGGCCCCGCTGCGACAGTGAAACCACTCACCAAATTCTTCTGAATAGAACGTTGCCGAACCATCATCTGTGACTTCTAAAATCAGACCACTAGATGAATCTCTAAGGTCGCTATCAACCATCAATCAACACCCAGCCGTAATGTGCAACGTCCAGAATTATAATGAACAAAATCTTTGTCATGCATTCAAGCTTTGTCCACAGCACTAGAGCCTCCAATCGACCTAACGAGCGTATATATTGTTAGCCCCCAATGGCTAGCAGACAACCTTGATGCGGTTATTGTCATTGACTGCCGGTTTTCCCTGCCAGAGCCAGACTTGGGTCAGCAGCAATACGACGCAGGGCATATCCCCAGTGCGTACTATTTAGACCTTAACCGTCATCTTTCCAGTGCTGGACAGGAACATGGCGGTCGACATCCGCTGCCCAACTGGTCCAAGTTTGTCAACAATTTAAACCTGTTGGGAATTCAGTCTAGTCCGCCAACGCCTGTTGTCATTTATGATGCCTCACGGTTTGCCTTTGCTGCCCGTCTTTGGTGGATGCTGCGCTATTTAGGCCATGACAATGTGACACTTTTAGAGGGTGGCCTTAATGCTTGGGTTGAAGCAGGGCTATCTTTGAGTAATGAAACACCTCGTCCTCAAGTGGGGCGCTTTGTTCCTGAACCCCAGGCGAATTGGATTGTTGATATTGACTATATTCGCCAGCATAAAGACAATCTTGGCACCATGGTGATTGACTCGCGTTCTGCCGATCGGTTTCGTGGTGAGCGTGAGCCCATTGACCCGATTGCCGGGTCTATACCTGGGTCGGTGAACTATTTTTGGCAAGATATCAGCACTCAAGCCGGGGCGCTCAAATCTGCAGAAGAGTTGGCGAACCATTGGAGAGCAGTAGACGATGCCGATGAAGTTATTGTCTACTGCGGGTCTGGGGTGACCGCCTGTGTTAATTTATTTTCCCAGGTCGTTGCTGGTAAATCCATGGGCAAGCTCTACCCTGGTGGCTGGAGTGATTGGTGCTCTTATCTGTAGAGCTATGTGGATAATTGATACGGGCAATTTTTTGCAAATCCTCCTCAACGTCATCTCAATTATCCATTTTTAATTGTTCATTACCCTATGTCTATCCGCATCTACGGTAACCGCGCTATCAAAACCCTGCCTGGGCAAGCGACTCGGCCAACACCCGCCAAGGTGCGAGAGGCGCTGTTCAATATCTGGCAGGGGCGGGTCAGCGGCTGTCGCTGGTTAGATTTGTGTGCGGGCAGCGGCGCTATGGGTGCAGAAGCTTTATGTCGAGGGGCCAGCGTTGTGGTCGGCATTGAGCAATCTGGGTCTGCCTGTCGTATTGTGCAAACCAACTGGCAGACTGTCGCTAAACCTGAGCAAACCTTTCACATTATTCGAGGAGAGGTGGGTAAAAAGCTACAGGGGCTGACGCTAGCCCCCTTTGATCTGGTGTACTTTGACCCGCCCTACTCGGCTGGGCTTTATGGGAAGGTGCTCAAAACCTTGATACAAAAATCCCTGCTGACGGCTGGCGCAATAGTCGCAGCTGAGTATACGCCTGAACATTGGCAGCCTGAGTCTCTCGAGGGGCTGAAGCTACAGCGCACAAAGCGTTATGGGCTGACTAACCTGGCATTTTTTGACGCCCAATAGTCTGATACGGACTTTAAGCATACAGTGTTTACTGATTCTGGTAGCGTTACCAATAAGGGGGCACGATGAGATTCAGCTTATAGGACACTGATAAAGTGTTAAAATAATGAATTGCATCAAAGATGGTTTATTTGCAATGTAGCTCCTTGGTTTGAGTATGGTGTCCAATATTCGATCACAAGCGGTTCAATTGGTCGAAGCCTTGCCACAAAAACAACTGGCCGATGCCGTAAAATTCTTGGAATTATTATCTAAACTGGATATGTATGTTCCTAAAACGAAGCGGGAGGCAGAATTGGTTTCGACCATTAAACGCCGTCTGTCTTCAGAAGAGCAGCAACGGTTGGATCATCTGCGCGATCGCAACCAACAGGGTGCCACTCTAACCGATTCTGACTACCAAGAACTTATTCGATTAGAAGACGAGCTTGAAAAGTTCGCAGCAGAAAGGTTAAACGCTTTGATTCAGCTTGCTGATCTGACCCATCTTGGATTGGCAACTCTCAACCAAAGACTTAAGGCAATGCCGAACAACTCCCATGCCATCGAATCGGGAGCGTCTTACATCCCTGACCAAGAGAACCGTTCAGACTAGAGCCCATAATTTTTGTGAGTATTGCCGTTGTCCTGGAGACTATGCCACCGATAGTTTCACGGTGGACCACGTATTGCCTCGATTAAAGGGGGGGTCTAATGAGCTTGAAAATTTAGCGTGGGCCTGCTTTGGCTGTAACGGACGTAAGCAGGCTAAAACCCAGGCCGTTGATTCAGAAACCGGTCAACTCGCTAATTTCTATAATCCCCGTACCCAGCGTTGGGCCGATCACTTTTGTTGGAGTAAAGACACTACTCTATTGTTGGGTAAAACACCCACAGGCCGAGTCACCATTGATGCGCTCAGTCTAAACCGAATCAACGTTGTTAATCTACGTCGACTGTTAGTCTCTGTCGGGCTACATCCACCGCATTTTTGAACAGAATCATGTTGTCTCAATTAGGCATACTGAGATCTCTAAAGGCTTAGAAGACAGGACTCAAAGCCCAATTTTTCAAGGTTTTAAGAGCATCAATACCTGGTAGCTACTTTACTAGTAAAGTCCTAAATTGTTGTCATTATCACAAAGCGACGAGAACATCATAGCTCTCGTCGCCTCCGTACTTTGAATACTGTCAGATTGCCAAACAATCCGGTCACCATAGTCGACACGATTAGACCGCCAGTGATTCGGGTCCTATCCTAACCGGGCTATGAGTCATTCATTAGCGATCGCACCTGCTTAATATGGGCCAGCCCCTGCATGCGGTATGCCATACCCGACAAATTCTCATTCACATGTACGTGATTACCTTCATCGAGTCTGAGCTCTTTTTGGGACGCTACCCACTTAGCTACTAACACCATTTGGTCAGCGGTTAGAGAATCTAACAGCGCTTGTTCTGCTGGAAAAATAGGAGAATTAATAGTCACAATAATCCTGTCAATAATAAACGTATGCCCGCAGTCCTTATTTACATACATTTATCCAAGCTCGGCAATATTGTCTGATCTATCCGCAAACTATCTTCTTTTTATGGCTGAGTTAAATAAAGATATGCATAATAAATCGTCCTTAATTTCCTGTAGAGAGAGTAATCTTCACAGCTAATTTATAAGAAATCTCCATCAGGCCCGCCCGTCTTGAGACGAATAAATTAGACAAATCAGGCTTTGGTAGTCTATGGCGACGTTGGCAGACCTAGAATACTTGACTTGATTTTATTCTCTTTGCAAAAGTTAATGTTTTAAGTCACAATAGATACTAAAGCAACACAGAGGTTGCTAAAGTCGTCTACACAGCGTTTTCAAAACACTACGTCAGAGGTACCTATGGTTGTAGCTACGCCCAATGTTGCCAAGCCCGCTGAGCAGCGTCTCACCCTTACAACCAGCGAGATTGCAGAAAATACAGCGACGATTCGTTCCTTAGATTGGAACCGCGATCGGTTTGATATTGAGTTTGGCTTACAGAACGGGACGACCTACAATTCCTTTCTGGTACGGGGCGAAAAAACGGCACTGATCGATACATCCCATGCCAAGTTCCAGCAGCTCTATATGGATGCGCTGACTGGGCTAATCGACCCTAAGGAAATTGACTACATCGTTATTAGTCATACCGAGCCCGACCATAGCGGACTGGTGAAGGATGTGCTGGATCTTGCCCCCCAAGCCGTGGTCGTAGGTGCAAAGGTAGCGGTTAAGTTTCTAGAAGATCTGGTTCACCAGCCTTTTAAGTCTCAGCTGGTAAAAAGTGGTGACACCTTAGACCTGGGCAACGGTCACGTGTTGGAGTTTGTCAGTGCGCCTAATCTTCACTGGCCTGACACTATTTTTACCTACGACCAGAAGACTGGCATTCTCTACACCTGCGATGCATTTGGGGCGCACTACTGTAGTGACGATATTTTTGATGAAGATCTAGAAGGGCTGTCTCCTGACTTTCGGTTTTATTACGAGTGTTTGATGGCCCCCAACGCTCGTTCGGTCATCTCTGCGATGAAGCGGATGGATGGTCTAGGGGAAATTAATACCATTGCCGTTGGCCACGGTCCGCTCATTCGTCACAATCTAGAAGAACTCACCGGTCGCTATCGTCGCTGGAGTAATGAGAAGAGTAAAGCCGAGAATATGGTGGCGATCTTCTATGTCTCGGACTATGGGTATTGCGATCGCATCTCTCAAGCCCTTGCCAAAGGCATTACTAAAACCGGCGTCGCCGTTGAAATGATGGATATGCGTCTAGCGGACCCCCACGATGTCACCGAACTGGTGGGTCGAGCTAAGGCTGTTTTATTAGGAATGCCGCCTTCAACCGGGCAGGGAGCCGAAGAAGTACAAACGGCTGTGAGTTCGATTTTAGCTGCAGTGAGCAACAAGCAAGCCTTTGGTCTGTTTGAGTCTTACGGTGGTGATGATGAGCCCATCGATACGTTGCACACCAAGCTGCAGGACCTGGACCTAAAAATAGCGTTTGACCCAATTCGAGTAAAGGATACGCCAGCTGAGGGACTATATCAGCTCTGTGATGAAACCGGCACTGACCTGGGCCAAGAGCTAGCCAAGGCAAAAAAGATTAAAAAGATAAAGAATCTGGATGCTGACCTACAAAAGGCTCTAGGTCGCATCAGCAGCGGTCTCTATATTATTACGGCGGCTAAAGGTGAGGTGGCTAGCGCCATGTTAGCGTCCTGGATTTCTCAGGCTAGCTTTAAGCCCCTGGGTTTTACCATCGCTGTGGCCAAGGACCGAGCGATTGAATCTTTAATGCAGGTGGGCGATACGTTTGTGCTCAACATTCTTGAAGAGGGCAATCACCTACCGCTGATGAAGCACTTTCTCAAGCGATTCCCCCCCGGTGCTGACCGCTTTGCAGGCGTTCGTACCCGTCCTGCTAACAACAAGTCTCCAATTTTAGCCGACGCCCTGGCCTATCTAGAATGTACGGTAACCGCTCGTATGGACCTGAGCGATCACTGGCTGGTGTACTGCACTGTTGAGGATGGCAAAGTTTCTAAAGATGAGTCCATCACTGCCGTACACCATCGGAAGATTGGTAACTACTATTAGAAAACCTCTCTAAAGACCTTGGCAGGGAGTCAAACGGGTAGATGGTCTATGACCGTCTACCCGTTTCTTTATAAAATGAGTATTACGGAATACCTGAGAATAGCTAAGAACAATATTATACAAAGCCCAAGTTCCGTACTCTCAATCCGAACTTGAGGTCTCGCAGAGATGTTAGCTTGGTCTTACACTGATTTATTGCATGCTGCCGTCCATCCACAGCGACTGTTCTTAAAAGAGACTGGCAGTGTGAACCATGTGCGTAAAGCTACAGGCGCTATCTATAGCTAATCTTTATCGGAAGTGAACCAATCTTGACAATGCCTAAACAAATTGTTTAAATGAGCATCGAGGGTACACTCGGCTATGTTTTGAGCCCTCGCAAACAGTCAGGTCCAATAGTAAAATAAGTCGGCTATGCTCACCAAGGTGCTCTGTTGCCGTTAACGGCAACAACCGCTCTACCACATCGACTATTTTGATTTTCAGAGACATTAGCTAGAGACTTTCCGGAGCCCGTAACACTTTTGTAATCTGAACATTTGAGTAAACTTCAAGCTCCCGTGACGAAAAGGTTGTTCAGAAAAGTAATGACTAGCTGTACTTTTTAATACCCAAAGTTGCATAACCTGCAGATTGTTCCTAATGCAGTTGCAAACTAGGTAGTAAACACAGCCACTAGTCCAGTTAAAACAAGGTATAGATCACTTGGCTACCTGGGTAGTCGAGATCTTCTTCGACCTCTTGAACTTGATCCTTAAAGCAAAAAACTTAGTAGACAACGACTCAAAAAGATCACCTAACTTATTTGCGACAGTGCTGACATAAACCGTTCTTGCAAGAAGGTCTTTTAGAGGCTTTGTCGGCACTCAATATAGCAAACGGCTGAATGCAGTCAACAGTCTGCGGCGCAAGTTGCGCTGCAAGTTTACGGCGCATATAGCTTTTGTTGTCAAAGCTTTCGGCGATGTTGTGGACTGTGCGCACAACTCTATAGGTTCTTTACGTCCGACTAATTCATCCATTCATCTGTCAAACGGGGACTATTTATGACTATCAAAGAACTGACCCAAAAGACTAATAACCTGGATATCTCTGGGGCTACTTATTTGGGTGGCAATAGAAATGATTCTGCCAATGCAGTCGATGTTTCAAAAAATGGCATCACCGTTTTTGGTGGCGCACTCTCTCAATACAGCTCCAGTGCGAAAAAAATTAACGTATTGGGCGGCGGTGAAGGCAGTGTTGTTCGCTACAACAACAAGGCTAACGAAGTTCTTTCAGTCACTCATCTGCCTGGTGAAGTCGATGATCTAGAGGTCAATAGTAAAGGAGAAATAGCCGTTGCTGGTGACTTTGGCGTAGCCGTTCTCAGTGCAGACGGCAGTCGCGTTATTTGGAGTGACAACAGCGCCTCAGCCAGTCAGGTCTCTATTTCTGACAGTGGCAGAGTTGTCGCCGTACAAGGTAGAGGCAAAATCAAGCTATATAACAGCCAGGGCAAGGTACAAGAAGAATTTTCCACCGGTAAGAATAATCGCCGCTTTAACGATGTGGCCATCACCGATAAAAACGGGGGTACGTTGATAGCCACCGGTTATGAGCAAAAGTTGTCGAACCTGCAGGTAGCCTTTACCCAAGCTTGGGACTATAGCGGCAAACAGAAATGGAAAAGCTACGACGAAAGTGCTGCCAAAATCCAACAGGCCAATTTAATGGCCGATACGCGCGGTGAAAGTATTGCCATCGGTGACGACGGTGAACTATACGCCGCCTATTCCATCAATGGAGGCACTGGCTTTTCTATCTTTTCTCGTGATCCGCTCAATTTTGCCCAGTCATCAGGGCCTGACACAGTACAAACAGATAGCTACACCCGAGCCACCAATGTCGGTTCAGTCAAAATGACCTATTACGGTCGTTATGATCTGGCGACAGGTGATCTAAAAAAGGGACAATCATTACTTACCCGGCTAAGCAGCGGCAGAGGAAACAGTGTTAAACCAACCGACATTACGGCTGACCAACAGGGCAATGTGTATCTTGTGGGTCAGGCCAATGCGACTTTAGCCAATCGCGATAACCAAACCATTGAGGGCCAACGAGTATCCGGATACTCAGGGTCAGAAGGGTTTCTGGCTGTTATGAGTCCTGATTTGAAGAATCGCTATGTTTGGACACCGTTTGTCGACGGAAACGCAAATGCGATTGGTGTCGGTGGTGGTGTAGCCGCCTTAGCCCTGACCGCCGATTCGGGGGCTAACCTGACGACTGTGGATGCAGTTCAGAAAAATTCTGGCGGTGGAGACGATGCTTATCTGCTGCTAATTGGGGGGGAGAGTGGCAATAGCAGTCCCACGCCCACGCCCACGCCCACGCCCACACCTCCAACGCCAACGCCTCAAACGCCAACGCCCACACCTCCGTCAGGACCTAATCGCATCACGAGCAACTACTCTGTGATTCGGG
>ERZ1740070.302-NODE-302-length-34833-cov-7.781126_pt1 | contig 34833 bp, 33 predicted proteins | sample MGYA00581734_ERZ1740070 | MGnify/ENA primary metagenome ERZ1740070 (study PRJEB43018, sample SAMN04849744) | marine metagenome | isolation source: floating plastic debris | place: Pacific Ocean | collected 2008-09-01 | study: EMG produced TPA metagenomics assembly... | reverse complement strand
TTTCGCACCAAGGCGCGCACGTGCCAACCCATGGACATGTATTGCTTTACGATATGGCGACCGAGGTATCCGGTGGCGCCTGCAACAAGAACGGTCATGGTATGCATCTGTCTATTCCTTTCAAAATGGTTGAGGGTTATGCGGCCTTGGTCCCGAGAGTGCGGACGTCCGAAAGCCATTGACCGACGGTGCGTTCGCTGGGGTGGCTTGCATCGGCAAATTGTGTGAAGCGTGTTGGCTTGATTCCGATGAAGCTGAAGATCTGGCATCGCAGCTGGTTGAGGATTGCGTTGTGGTAGACGAACCGAAGCAGCCAGCTTTTCGTGTCAGAGGTCAGGAGGACCCGCGCGGTTCGGCCACTGAGCATCGGTGTCGGTAGCCCAAAGCTCTTTTTGCGGGTATCGAACGTGCGTCCTGGAAGCAAAACCCGATCAAACAGACCTTTGAGTTTGGCCGGTATGCCGCCCCACCACATGGGCGTCGCGAGGACGACATGTTCGCTCCAGGCGAGATCTTCCAGAACTTGATCGAGGTCCGGTTCTAGGGGCTTGGTGTGCCGGTAACCGCCATTGCCGAAGTCACTGTCGAAGCTGAGGTTATGGAGGTGGGTGACACGGACCTCGTGACCGGCGCATTGGGCAGCTTCGGCATAAGCAAGAGATAGGCTGCGGGAGAGCGAGGTCTCGCCAGGATGTCCGTTGAGTACGTAGATACGTTTGGTCATGGGACTACTCCGATTGTCTGATGGGATGGTCAGGATTGTGCGGGTGCGTAAGGTTCTTCTGGAACAGCGTGACCCATCACCATCTTGATGAAGAGGCAGGGGATGAACCATTCGAGGCCAGCGCCAAGCGGGAGCAGGGATGTGGCGGCGATGACAGCAAGCACAGTCAGCAATGTGGCCAGTGGTCTGCGAAGATAGAGTGGGGCCGCGAGCACCAACCAAACAGAAACCTGCAAAACCACGTACCAAGCGACCGCATTGCCCACCGATCCGCCAAGCAGAGCAGCAGCGATGATGGGATGCACGTGGATGGCTGTGAACACTCGGACGTTCTTGGCGGCGCGAATGAAAGCGCCTTCACCCGGTTTGGCGGGTGTGTGGTAGAAGCGCTTGCAGGAGTTCAGCATGTTCGCGACCGCGCCCCCGCCAATGTCATAGGCAAAGAAGACCAAGACGGCCCATTGCCAGGCAGAGGTCGCCGGGACACCGCTCGTGTAGGAAAGCCAGATGAGAAGGGCTGTGATAACTCCGGCACCGCCGTATCCCATCAGGCGTTCTGCAGACGTCGCGCCGCTACCAACCAGCGGGTCAGTCGGTCCGGAATAGTCCCAGGAGATTTTGCTGGATCGGCTTGTGGATTGTGTTTGGTCAAAGTAGGTCATAGTTCTCTCCGTAAGTGACTGGACGTTCGGTCAAAAAAGAATACTAGAAGCCGTGCATCTTCTTGGCCCATTGAAAGCCAATCAATGCACCTTTGAGGCGGGGCAGAAGGTAAAGGGAAAGGGCGACGGCAAGCGCGGAAAACAGCGTTGCCATCAACGCCGGATGCAGATCCCAAAGCGTGTAAGCCGGAACAAGGAGCGGCACGAGGAGGTGGCCGACAATGACAATCGTCAGATAGGCCGGACCATCATCCGCGCGCTGCGGTGTCAGGTCCAGTCCGCAAACATCACATGACTTCGCCACCGACAGGTAGCCATCGAACATCTGGCCTTTGCCGCATCTCGGACAGGTGCGTCGGAAACCGCGCATCATAGAGTGTTTCGTGTCTCTCTCATCTACAAGTTCCATATCGTTTCCTCGAATCGTTTATGACTGGCTGGTCAGTCATGTACGTCTTGAATGACTGGACGTCCAGTCATAAATGTGCGAGAACCCTCAAAACCGAAATTGAGGTAGGAAAATGCCGAAGGTCGTTGACCGTGAAGAAATGCAGCACGGGATCCTCGATGCTGCCATGCAAGTGTATTCAAAGAAGGGATATCATGCCGCCACTATTGCCGATGTCGCCGAGGCTGCAGGGCTAGGGAAGGGGACGCTATACCTCTATTTCAAAAACAAAGAAGCCATCGCCATTTCGATGGTGGACCGGCATTTCAAAGGTATGGAAGACCGGTTCTTTGAGGAGAAGATGCCGGAAACACTTGACGCATTTGCCAATAACTTATCGCAGACCATGAACATCCCGGATGATCATGCGAAGTTCATCCGTGTGTTCTTTGAGGTCTTTGGTCCAAGCTTTGCGTCGGATGCATTCAGCGCAAAAGTTGCGAGCTTCTTTGATCGATTGGGAGATCACTATGCGGATCAGATTAAGCATCTGCAAAAGGCCGGGCAAATCCGCAGCGATGCGGATGCCAAGAAGCTTGGCCGCGCGTTCGCTGGCCTGATTGACGGTATGATCCTTCACAAAGGGCTGTTCAGTATTCCAGGCAAACGCCATGCCGCCATGCGCAATGAAGCGGTAGAAATGTTCGTGCGCGGGTTGGGCCTTTAGCGTTCAAGCCGCTGTGGCTTGGGTGAAACCGCATGTCCGGGCGGAATGGAGTGAGGCGTTCGGACCATGAGTTTTTCGGCAGAACAAACGCGCGCAATGGCAAGACACTGGTTCACTTCAGGTGGTATGTCAGAGCGTTTTTGATCAAAAGCTCGAGTTTTTGGACAGGCAGATGGTCGGATGACGCGAACCGCACAGCGCGGTTCCCTTCGAAAACAAAGCCATCCGGAAAGAGTGCCTGGAAGTCTGACATTATGCTCGTTTGACAATGAGTGTAGATGGCAAATCCGCCGTCTTTCGGGAGCCCGAGACGAATGGTCGAGCCTGACTTGGTGTCTGGTGTTAGATACGCGGGCTGTCCCCATTTGAGCGTTTCTTGGATACGGCCGACGCCGTCGGTTCTTGCTGCAACATCAAAAATAAGTTCGCGAAGTTCCAGCAGGCCAGGGCGAACATCCGTCGGGAAATCAGCAAAGGCGCGCTCCACGTTCGGATCTTCAAAGGGGTGAGGCATCACGTGATCCTGATTTGCTGGCGCGGTTGGTAAGGTCGTTGGGCATGATCGCAGGCGCGTGCACGAGTTTACGCCCGCCCCGACATAGCGCTTGCAAGTAGGTCAAACACGAGCCTGATCCGCCGGCTTGTTTGCAGTTCACGATGAGCGACGAGCCAGACAGGGATTGTGAAGGGATCAATCTCTGCCAGAACCGGCTGAAATTCCGGAAATTTGACCGCGATAGTGTCATTCATGATTGCGATCGCGTGGCCCTTCCGCGCGATTTCCCATTCGACCAGTTGTGAATTTGACGCGTAGCGAAAATTCTTCTGCGACAGGTCGAGCCCTACAAGCTTGAGGTAACCGACGATCCTCTCGAAATCGCCGAAGCTCACGAATTGATGGCCCGTCATATCGCCGTGCTGCTGTGGGGTGCCATGGGTGTCGAGATATTTGTCGACCGCATAAAACCGCATGGTTTCTTCGCAGGCGAGTTTGGCAATGAGATTGGGTTGCTCCGGGCGGACATGGCGGATGGCGATATCCGCCTCGCGCAGTAGCAGATCGCGTACGCTGTTGTCCGACGCAATCTCTAGCTGCAAGTCAGGTGCGACGGCGGAAAGGTGGTCCAAGATGTCGGGCAAGAGGTAAGCCGCCGTCATTTCTGACGCTGTGACCCGCACCTTTCCCGCAACATCCTGAGATTGGCCCGACGCCGCGAGGGACATCATATTCGCCCCTTCGGCCATCGCCCTCACATGATCCAACAGGTCAAGCCCTGCGGGTGTGAGCGATACCGTCCGGCCGGTCCGTTCAAGAAGCGTGACGTTGAGGTCTTCCTCAAGCGCCGCAAGCTGCCGCGTTATGGTCGGTTGCGTCAGCTTTAAAGCCACGGCAGCCGCCGACAGTGACCCTTCCTCAGCGACGGCCAGAAAAGACCGGGCTTGATTCCAATCGAATGAGATCGCGTTCCAATTCATGGATCGTTGATACCATGCATTTCGGAATACCAAACCAACATATTTGCTCAATTCATATACAAAAATCGACAGTTTACCTTTGGGCGAGGCCTGATTGGCAGGTCGTCATAGCTTGAAAGGATTACACCATGAAACTTGTTGTTTTAGGCGCAAACGGGGGAACTGGCCGGCTAGTGCTCAAAGCCGCGTTGGCCGAAGGTATGGAGGTCACAGCCGTCGTCCGGGCCGAGCACAAACGCCCCAAACTGCAGCATCCCAACCTCAAGACGGTTGTCGGTGATCCCTGTGATCCTGCCTTTTTGAAGACGGTCCTTTGCGGCCAAGATGCCCTGATTTCGACGCTTGGCGGACGCGCGCCAACGAAAGCGGCGACGTCGGTCTATTACCGATCTGCGGACGCCATCGTCGAAGCGGCTTGGGACACAGGGTTCAAGCGCGTTCTTGTCACCTCAACCGCGCTTTTGTTCCCCGAGCAAACATTGCTTGGCCAAATCCTGCGGTACCTAGTCCCCAATGTCGTGCGCAGCGCAGAGCGGATGGAGCAGGTCCTGAAGAACTCAAGTTTGGATTGGACGGCAGCCCGGGCTGGTTTCCTCAATGATAGCGATGACCCAGAATACCGCGCCGAAAGGAATGCGTTGCCAAACAATGGCACGGGCGTGTCGCGAAGCGCCTTGGCGCGTTTCCTGATCGATGCCGTTCAGAACCCCGCAACAAACGGTGCGGCCTACGGTGTATCGAAGGCTGCTGCATGAGCATCGCAACATCATTGACCCACATCGAAGATGGCAAGCGCCAGATGATTGCACTTTCACCGGCCGTCCAACTCTGGATGCGCTGGCTGATCATAGTCGCTCTTTCTGTGCTGATCGTTGGCATCAGAAAAGCACAGTCGATGACAAACCTGTTCGCCCGACCTGCTTGAGCGGGCGGGGCGCAGGAAATTTGCCCGACAAGGGGCCTGCTCAATGTTCAGAGGCGAACTCCATGCCTGAGATCACTTTCTTGCGCCTTTCTGCGGTGCTTTTTTCGTAGATACTGCCTTGCGACCGACGAGCCGCTTTGAAGCCCGGCGCGGCCGGAATGTCGGGTCATAGGTCAAGCTCCACATGCGGCACGCCGTCAGACGTCCGCTCCTTCGAATGTCCTTTCGGCCCAACCTCGACTCGGATCTGTTTTCTGAAGTTCGAAAAGCTCTCAAAACGCACGACGTCCACCGCCTCATCAAGATCAAGGACGAGGCGAAACCAGCCCGCGCGTAAATGTTCCGAATTGCGCACGGTCGCCTTGAACGGTTGCGACAGATAGCGACCCGTCACTCGATCTCCCGCATTCCATACATTCGGGCGATGGCTTTCGACGGCCGCACGAAACACGTTCCAATCGCTAAAGCCATGATTCTGGGCAACCTGCTCCAAGGCCTGGGAATGGCCGAGTTCGTTACCTTCAGCGGCCAGGCGTTTGCGCAACGCCTTGGCCTCTGCCTTTGCCTCTATCAGTGATGGCAGGTCGCGGGTCATACCCAACCCTCGTTGCGTGTTTGAAATAGGCCCCACCGCAACGCACGGTGGCGTGCCAAGTGCCTCAGGACCGCGACCGAAACCACCAGCAGCAGCGCTTCGGCAGCCGGTGCGGCCAGCCACATCCCGACCTCGCCGATCTGCGCGGCCATGAGGAACGTCAATGGGATGGCAAACAGATAGGGTTTAGATAGACCGAGAAGCGCGGCCCGGCCTGCGTCGCCTATCGCTTGGAAATGCATGGCCAACATCATCAACGGTCCAGCAAGGAAGAACCCCGCAGACAGGACCGGGAGAATGCGGGCAACCTCCGCGATGACAGCCGCATCCGTAACAAACGCCGCCCCAAGGTCTGCTGCGAAAACGGACATACCGATCTGGAGGATCAGGCAATAGGCCAGTGAAACGCTTGCCGCGATCCGCAAACTTGCGTCGCTCCGGCCAAACGCGCCAGCCCCGAAATTCTGGCCGGTGATCGTCTGCATCGCATGGGAAAGGCCCAGTAGTGGGAGGAAGGCGAAAGTGATCAGCCGCGTGATGATCCCGTAGGCGGAGACCGTGGCGTCGAATTGCGGGGCCTCGACCCACTGCAAGGCAGCCAGGATCGCCGCCGACCCCAAGGCCAGGCCAATGAAGTTGAGGCTCTGCGGCGCGCCCAAAGCGAGGATGCGCCCCCAACCGGTGGTCAGCGAATGCCTCAACAGCGCCGCGGGGCGCAGGGCGGTCTCACCAAACACGCGAAAGGTCAGGATGATCGCCAGCGCCATACCTTGCGCTAGCGCCGTTCCATAGGCTGACCCGGCCACGCCCATGTCCAACATGCCAATCAACACATAGTTGAAGCCAATATTCGAAAGAGAGACGCAAAGGCTCATGGTGGCCATGAACATCACCCGCCCCTCGTTGCGAAGGGCATCGGAATTGACGGAGAGGAGGAATACCATCGGCGCGGCCAACACAGTGATCCGCAGATAGATCAGCCCCATCTCGGTAAGATGCGGCGACCCACCCGCAACAACAAGCGCTACCCTGTCACCAAACAGAAAAAACAGCAGGGTCAGGATCAAACCAAGCGTCGCGGCAAGGCCATGGGACCCGGCAAAAACTCCGCGCGCATCGTCCATGCGCCCGGCGCCCAGATGGCGGGCCAGGATGCTCGACATGCCCGACGACAGCAGCGTCGCCAGAGCGACGACCAGCATATAAAGCGGAAACATCAGCGTGACGGCTGCAAGCGCGTCAGCGCCCGCAAAGTGCCCAAGAAACAGCGCGTCGGCCACGGCCAAGAGCCCATTCATCCCCATCACGAAAATGATCGGCAGCGCCGTTTTTGCGTAGATCGGGCCGAGTGGCCCAGTGGTATAAGTGTTTGATTGGGAGGACATGATCCCGTGTTCCTTCTGGCTCACGTCGCGCAAAGGTTGGACGGGGCTCGCATTACCATCCGCGCGACAGATGCCGAGGATGACGAAGATCGTGTCTGATACAGAACTTCACCGAGACAAAATGTCAGCGAGCGGCAGGCGCCTGTGGCCGGGTAGTGAGTTACGCCTGTCCCCCGGGACCGTCAAGCAGAAACTGAACAGATCAGTTTACTTTCTGGTTCAGCGCGATTTTGGTTAACATCACCACTGAACTTTCTTCAGTGTTGCTATGCCATTCGCAGGCAATGCGGCTCGGGCTTTGCCAAGTCAGCGGTTCCGACCCGGCTCGCTTTCTTTCTGCGTCGCCAATCCACGGGCGGCATCAGCCAAACCGCGTGCCAACAGGTCAAACACAATCCGAATGCGGCGGCTGGTCTGCAACTCCCGATGGGTCACCAGCCAGATCGGGAACTCTAGTGATGGGAACGTATCAAGCACCTTCTCGATGCCGGGCTCAGCATCACCCAACACTTCGGGCTGCATGGAGACGCCATAGCCTGCCTTAACCAATTCCCAGGCCACCACACCATTCTCGCTCGACATCACAAAACGATCTTCCCGCACCGGTATTCCCATATTGTGCAGCGGCGCCATCAGCCGTTCGGGATCCGCGTTGCCGACGAAATCATGCGCTGCGATGTCCTGCAGAACCTTCGGGCGACCAGCGCGGTCCAGATAGGCGGTCGCTGCATAAAGGCTCGCGCGAAAATCCCCCACATGTCGTGCGATCAGGTCAGGTTGCTCGGGCCGGACATGACGGATCGCAATATCAGCCTCACGTCTTGTCAGGTTCTGCACATCGCTTGACGCCACGATGCGGACGCGCACGCCCGGTGCATTGATGCGGAGCGGCGCAAGAAGGCCAGGCAATATGGTGGCCGAAAGAAGATCCGTTGCCGTAATCGTCACCTCGCCGGTCACCTCTTGCGATTTGCCAGCGGCGATCATGGAGATAAGTGTCGCCGTATCGCCCATGACGCGGACATGATCGAGGAGTTCGCGTCCCGTTTCCGTCAGCGTTGGGCCGCGCACGCTGCGCTCGACCAAGGTCACGCCGAGTTTGGCCTCTAATTCCGAAATCTGTCGACCAATTGTGGGCTGCGTCGTCTTGAGCGCGCGTGCCGCGCCGCTGAACGATCCTTCTTCCACGGTCGCAAGAAACGCACGGACCTGGTTCCAGTCGAAGGAGATCGCATCCCAGTTCATGCATGAGCGTATATCAAATGTAGGAATTTGGGCAATCCACTGTGCTTCAGCGCATGGCTATTCAAGCGCAAAATAGGAGATACGCCATGCCAACAGCCGCTATACACCCCGACACCTCACCCTTCTGGGACAAGATTGCGCCCAAATACGCCAAGCAACCCGTAAAGGACCAAGCGGCCTATGAGGCGAAGCTAACCCGTATCCGCGCACTGCTGCGCCCCGAAGACAAGGTTCTGGAAATCGGATGCGGCACCGGTACGACGGCGCTACATCTTGCGCCCGCTGTTGCGGCGTATGTCGCGACCGATATCTCTCGCGGTATGATTTCGATTGCCGAGGACAAACGGCGCGCGGCAAGCGTTACCAATACGTCCTTCGTCCAAGCTGATGCGGCCCAAATCCTTGGCGAGGCGCCCTTTGACGTCGTGATGAGCTTCAGCTTGCTGCATCTTGTAGAGGACGTTCCAAAGGTCTTGGACGCGGCCTACGCACAGCTAAAACCCGGTGGTTACTTCCTGTCCAAAACGGTCTGCCTTGGCGACGCCTCTGCAATCCTCCGGCTTTTCGTACGCGCTCTCGGTCTCGTTGGAATTGCTCCGCCCGTCACACCCCTTAGCAAGGCGGAACTCCAGGGCGCTCTTGTACGCGCAGGATTCGACCTCGTGGAGAGCCGCTATTTCGGCAAAGGCCGAATGAACCCATTCATCGTGGCGCAGCGCCCATTCTGAGACGCCATCCAATTCAAAGAAAGCTCCCCAATGAACTCTGAATCCCGCAGCCAAGATCTCCGCACCATCCTGTCGGTGCTGTGGACCTTCCTACTGATGAATATCCTCTTCCGCGACATTCATCAGTTCCTTGCACCGGGTTACCTCGAAGTGGTCATCGCCGGAGAAGTGTTTGGCCAAGAGATTACCGACGCGTTGCTCTTGGTCGGAGGCTTCGCGGTTGAGGTGATTATCTTGATGGTGCTTCTGCCACATGTGCTCTCGCGCCGCGCGCTCCGCATGGTTAACCCCTTGGCCGTCGTGTTCACGACAGGTCTTGTGCTCTACACCCCGCCCACTGATCCAGATGACATCTTCTTCTTGATCGTCGTTCTGGCAACGCTTTTGGTCATCGTGTGGTTTGGATGGACGCGGTTCGTCGCTCCGGATCGCCAAAGCCACAAGTCGGTTTCGACCCACGCCTGACCAGTCGAGATCGGCAGGTCTAGAGCAGGGCAATTCTTCCCAAACTGAACTTCGAATGGATGGTCACATGAGACCGGTAACAAATGCTATGGCTTATCATGACGATAGGGCGATCCGGCTGTATGATCGTCTCGCCCCGGTTTACGACCGCCTTCACCGACGTTGGTTGTGGTTTTCTGGAGGTGAGGCGCAAGCCGCCCTTGAGGCCGCGGTTCGTGTTGAGATTGGACCGGACTCCCAGCTTCTTGACGCGGGTTGCGGGACTGGACGGTTTGCGCGCCGCCTACTGTCAGAAGGCGTGATGCCAAAGCAGATTACCTTGCTCGATCCGTCGCGTCCCATGCTTGCACGTTGCGCCGACCTTCCGGTTCAGAAAACGCATGGTCGCCTTGAAGTCCTCCCATTTTCAAACGCCAGTTTCGATATTGTCACTTGTGCGTGGGCAATCGAAACTCTGCCTGAGCCATATGATGCGGTGGATGAGCTTGCCCGCGTTCTTCGGCCAGGTGGTCTGCTGTGCCTCACGTTTTGCGCAGATAAGCCGCCACAAGGGTGTGCTGATTGGATCATGCGAAAGAGGCTTTCCTGCCGTAACACTGGCCGGTTTTTGGATATTGACGTCATACGTACGCGTATGACCCAAGCCATGCCGTGTGACGTTCGGCTGCTGCCATCAGCAGGAGTCGCAGCGACACTGATTGCGCGTCGACATCGCGACTAGCATTCGGGCGTTTGCCGAGCTTCTTATCTTTGGGTCGCACCGCGATTAACAAACCACGACCGAACTGATTACTGCGCCAAGGCCTCGGTTATGCACATTCAGAACCGGGCCACAATGACGCGGTATCGGAGCAATGCCACCTGTGCCGGTAGAGCCATTCGATCCTACAAAAAAGAAAACTAGTTAAACGATCAAGCGCATCGAAGTCGCCCGCGCTCGAATAACACGGCATCCGCCTTTATCTTTCATCAGTGTTCGAATTTATCCCGAAATCAAGCGTGCAGCTTAAGGATGACACTGCCAGTTCCGACCCGGAAATGGATGCTATGGCGTTGGTAGCGAGAGAGCCTGACGCTGCATTTTCTTGTTTGTTTTACGGACGGATAGTCGAAGAAAACCATCGAGTGTCGTTGCATGGAACCGACGAAATTCGCTTTTTTGCTCGGTTGCGGCAGCTATGGGTGGCGACATTGCTCTCTGGTATTCCATCACTCTTCATGGGTCCTGGCCGCTCTCGTTTCGGTTGTGGCGACGAGTTCGCAATTGACGCTCGGTCTCCATCAGCTATTTTTTAGCCCGTCAGGGGCGCCGATAGGCTGAGATGTACCCTTTGAACCTGAACCAGATAATGCTGGCGGAGGGAGACGGGTTTGCAGCTCCATTGGCTTACCTCGTGTCTTTCTTCGCGATTACGGAGGAAAGACCACATGACGCCAAACGCCGCGATGACAGAGCTTCGCACCAAAGCGCCGCTTGTCCATTGCATTACCAATTATGTCGCCATGAATATCGCGGCCAACGTGACACTGGCTGCAGGTGCGTCACCTGCGATGATCCACGCAATTGAAGAGGTTGCGGATTTCACGCCAATTTGCGGTGCTTTAACGATAAATATCGGCACCCTGTCAGCGCCATGGGTCGCTGCTATGCAAGCTGGGGCAAAAGCCGCGCTTGCAGCCCAAGTGCCGTGGGTGCTTGACCCCGTCGCGCATTTTGCGACGCCGTACCGCGCCCAGGTGGCGCAGGACCTGCTGGCTTTGAAGCCCAGCCTCGTGCGCGGCAACGCGTCTGAGATTATCGCGCTGGCGGGGGGTGCGGGTGCTGGAAAAGGGGCCGATAGCGGGGATAGCGTGGCGGATGCTCAGGCTTCCGCTCTTGCTTTGGCGAAGAGAGTTGGATGCGTGGTCGCTGTATCGGGGACTGACGACTTTATCACGGATGGATCCCGCAGTGCGCAGGTTACCGGTGGTTCGGCAATCATGCCGAAGATCACGGCGCTTGGTTGTTCCCAGACGGCTTTGGTCGGGGCCTATGCGGCAGTCACGCCTAACCTGGACGCGGCTGTTGCAGCGTTTCTTCATTTTGCCGAAGCAGGCGCGCGGGCCGAGACAATTGCGTCAGGGCCGGGCAGCTTTTCGGTCGCATTCCTAGATCAGCTGCACAATTTGCACCCTGGGGATTTGGACGAGGCGCGGGTCACATGGGTCTAAAAGCGCAAGACTTGACGCTCTATCTCGTCACCGATCCCATCTTATGTCCCGGACCACTGCTCATAGAGACTGTTACCGCGGCCGTTAAGGGCGGGGTCAGTTTTGTCCAACTGCGCGACAAAGATGCGACGACTTCGGAACGCGTTGACATGGCCCGCGCCCTTAAAACTTGCCTGCGCGGAACTGGCGTGCCGCTGGTTGTCAATGATGATTTGGACGCTGCAATCGCCGCCGACGTGGATGGTATTCATATTGGACAGGACGATATCGCGGTTGAAGAGGCCCGTGCGCGCTTGGGTTCGCGAAAGATAGTTGGGCTCTCTTGCGAAAACGCTACGCAGGTAAAGGCCGTGAATGCAGACTTGGTCGACTATCTTGGTCTTGGGACAGTGTTCGCGACCTCCACAAAGGCTGACCACAAACCAACGATTGGACTTTCTGGGTTGGCAAAGATGGCGCGGCTGTCTCCGGTTCCCAGTGTTGCGATTGGCGGTTTGAAAGTCGACCACGCCAAGGCTGTCTTGCGTGCAGGATGTGACGGAATGGCTGTTGTCTCTGCGATCTGCGGGCAGCCAAACCCTAAAGCCGCTGCGAAAGCTCTCAGCAGTACCCTGAAAATCGGCGAGGAGCCTCTCACATGATTAAGAACGTTCTGACAATTGCAGGGTCAGACCCCTCAGGTGGAGCTGGCATTCAGGCGGATCTCAAGAGTTTTGCTGCGAACGGTGTTTATGGGATGGCGGTTCTAACCGCCTTGACCGCGCAAAACACGCAAGGGGTGACTGGAGTGGAACTTGTTCCACCTGCTTTTGTGAAAGCGCAAATTGCTGCTGTCTTTGCCGATGTGCGCGTTGACGCGGTGAAGATAGGGATGATTGCCACGTCCGAAATTGCTACGGCAGTTGCAGACGCATTGACCGAGCATCGCGGCATTCCGATCGTTCTTGACCCTGTCATGATCGCCAAGGGTGGCGCGCCGTTGTTGCAAGACGATGCCATGGAAGCGCTGCGCACAAAGCTGGTTCCATTGGCGACATGTGTCACACCAAACCTTCCGGAAGCTGCACGCTTGCTGATGACTGATGAAGCGACGACGCGTGATGCGATGGCTGAGCAGGCGCGTGCACTGACCAAACTTGGGCCGCAGGCGGCGCTGGTGAAAGGGGGGCACCTGACAACCGATGATAGTCCGGACGTACTTTTCAAGAACGCGGAGGTGCACTGGTTCGAAGGTCACCGGACTGAAACGCGAAACACGCATGGGACGGGCTGCACCTTGTCGTCGGCTTTGGCTGCGCAACTCGCGAAAGGATTGCCCGCTGAGGCGGCGGTCGGAAAAGCAAAATCCTATGTCGCTGGCGCCATTGGGGCCGCCGACCTCTTGTCGGTTGGGCAAGGTCATGGGCCGGTTCATCATTTCTACAGCTTTTGGAAGGACGCGACATGAGCAAAGCTCTGAACGCACAAACTGTTTTGGTCACTGGCGCTGGCCGCGGGCTCGGAGCCGCCATCGCTACCGCTTTTGCACGTGAAGGGGCGCGGGTTGTCATCAACTATCGTAAGAGCAAGGACGCGGCGGAAGCTCTTGCTGCGTCGTTGGGCGATCAGGCAATCGCTCTGCAGGCAGATGTCGAAGACGCCGTTGCAGTACAGCAGATGGTGAAAGACGCACCACAGGCATTTGGGTCGATTACCACGGTCGTTCACAATGCTCTGGCCGATTACAGTTTTAACGGCGATGCGCGTGCGACGATTGAAAATCTGTCTTCAGCCGAAATAGTTGATCAACATCGGACCGCTGTTTTGGGTGCGCTGAACATCATTCAGGCAACAAGCCCTGCGATGGCCGAGGCTCAGTTCGGGCGGATTATCAATATCGGCACCAATCTCGTCCAAAACCCGGTGGTTCCATACCATGACTACACATCCGCCAAAGCGGCGCTTCTTGCGTTGACGCGGACCACAGCCGCTGAGCTTGGTCCCAATGGAATTACGGTGAACATGGTTTCGGGCGGGTTGCTGCGCACAACTGATGCCAGCGCCGCAACACCGCCTGAAGTGTTTGATTACATTGCTGGAGTGACCCCGCTGCGCAGCGTCACAACACCGGAGGAAGCGGCGGACGCCGTCCTGTTTTTTGCAAGCCCCTGGGCGCGCGCAGTGACTGGGCAAAACCTGATCGTCGACGGCGGGCTGGTCTTTGGATAAGCGGTTTCGACTTTCGGATTGGCAAGATGCCAGGGATCGTCAGAAACTGGACGCGTTGGGCATGGCGAGTGCCCACGCGATTGTTTGAATTCTCAATTTAGGAACGAAGATCAACGCAAAAGTACTCAAATGTAATCTGGCACCTTTCAACAGACTGGAACAAGGGTCATGTCAGTCGGCAATACGTCCTGCTATGGTGATTGAGGCGCCAGTCTTTTGGGTTCGTTTGATCGACGGCGGTATGCTTTGATCATGCGGGAATAAACAACGTCGCTTCCGTGACTGTAGATATTGCGCGATCTGCCAAAACATCGCGATGTCTTGGAATATGGCCGGAGTTGAGCTTACTCAGTCGTTGGATTGGCTGTCCAAAAACCAGATACTCTGAGCGCTTTTGGGTCATACCCCGCTGCCTTGGCAGCGTCGCGCACGCGCTTTGCGTCTTCGCGTTCGCCTGCGAACCAAAGAACAGCGCCGGCGTGCTGGTCTAGTACGTCCAGAACAGCTTGCGACGCGGTTTGACCTTGCGAGCGCGCGCACCAATGCAGTGTGATGCCGTCCCTTTGGGGCATCGGGTAGGCACAGTTCGCACCATGTTCAGCTTCCAAAAACACAGTGGCCCGCGCACCTTGCGGTAAGCTTTCGATCAGTCGTGCCACAGGCGGAAAACCTGTTTCATCCGACCCAATCAGGACATGCTGGTCTTCGATGATGCCTCCGCCTGCTGGGCCAATCAGCCCAACCGTATTGCGTGTGTCCGTCCCTGCCATAAGGTCTTGAGTCCACGCCGTCATGCGGCCGCCGTCATGCAGGAATACATCCATTTCCAGTGTTTTCGCGGCCTGATCTACACGGCGAGCTGTATAGACCGGTCTATGCGGCGCGGCCGGTCCTTCGGGCCACTTGACCGACCCATTTGGCGCAAGTGTCGGCCATTCGGGTGACACGTTTTCGGGTGGCAAAACCACTCTGAAATGGATCGCGTCATCGCCGTAAGCAGAAAAGTCTTCTGCCTCGAATGTCACTCGTAAAAACGTGTTCCCTACTGGCGTCACGGACTTCACACGCACGAATTGAAAGTTCGGGGGTAACCCGCCGCTTGCGTCTCCGTCTGACCAACGTATGGCATCAGCCGCTTCCGGGAACACCAGTTTGAGCCGTTCGACCGCACCCCATTTGAACAAAAACAGCCCACGCTGGTCATGTGCGGCAACGATCAGTGCTGTCTCGGACCTATCCCCTTTTCGAATGCCAAAAAGCCCATCTCCGGCATCTGCGATCAGACTGTTGGGGCTTTCTTCTTGGATGATCAGGTCATGCTCGTTGATTTCGGCCAGAACCAGACTCCGCATGGTCTCGAAAGGAACGCCAGGAAGGTCCGTTGTGGCCGTGAAAGCAACTGTGTAATCCGACACGTGCAAGCTCCGATGTCTAGAATGGATCGGTTGGCTTGCCTACGGCTCGCTGGGCGTGTGGTATCACTCGTTTGTGGATGATGCAAAGCACAAGGATGCGTCGCTTTGGTGCAACGAAACCCTGAACGACAGGCCTAATTGCCCCGCCGTGTCAAAAGCAGCCACGCAAAGACCGGTGCACCAATGACTGCGGTGACAAGCCCTGCTGGCAGCTGCACAGGGGCAAAGACGGTGCGACCAATAAGGTCTGCTGCTGAGACAAGGACCGCGCCGGTTACAAGTGATAGGGCCAAGTGGACCCCTGGCCCGCTACGGGCAAGGCGACGCGCAAGATGCGGCGCGATCAGTCCAACAAACCCAAGCGGCCCGACAATGGCCACAGCACTTGCCGCGAGCGCAACGGATAGAGTGATCAAAAGCGCGCGGTCGCGCGTTACGGCTGCGCCAAGGCCAGTTGCGATCTCTGACCCCATACGCAGGGCCTCAAGCGGTCGTGCCGCCCAAATCAGGGCAGGGACAATCAGGACAAACGTGATCGCAAGTATCTGTACATCGCCCCAATTCACGGCATGGATTGATCCGGCCAACCAGGCCAGCGCTGACATCGCGCGGTTGAGGTCGCCATATGTGAGCATCGCCTGTGTCACGGCCCCTAGAAATGCTGCGACACCGATCCCGGTCAGGATAAATCGCATGGTTGCACCATTGCTGCGGCGCGCAGCGATTGTCTGGATCAGCGCTGCAACGGCCAAGGCACCAAAAAAGGCTAGGACCGGGCGCAGCGCGGTTGGCGTTCCGGGATAGAGGACAAGCAGGGTGACCACGGCCAGCCCAGCGCCCTGACTGACGCCGACCAAACTCGGGTCGGCCAAAGCATTGCGTGTGACGGTCTGCAGCACTGCGCCAGACCCGGCCAGCAGCGCGCCCGCCATAGCGGCCGCCAACGCGCGAGGCAGGCGAAACTCCCAAACTACAGTTGCGGCCATGTCCGATGGCGGATGTCCTGCCATGCTGCGCAGAGCATCGCCCGCCGACATCGGGAAGCTCCCGGACATCAGTGCGATCAAGGTCACACCAAATAGCAGCGCACTCAGCGCAATCAGCATGCCAAGTGCACACAGTGGGAGCGAAAAAGTCAGCGCGCCGTCTAGCCTTTGCCATACCTTCTCGGTCACAGCCGAGCCCTCACCAGCCAAACAAAGAAAGGCGCGCCGACGAGCGCTGTGATAAGGCCCGTGGAAATCTCTACAGGTGCGAGCAGCATCCTTGCCGCGATGTCAGCAAGCAACATGAAAATCGCCCCTCCGAGCGCGGCACCCGGCACGATCAAGCGGTAATCATGCCCGACGGTCAGGCGCACTATGTGCGGGACCACAAGCCCGACAAAACCCATGGGTCCAACCAAGGCGACGGCGGATGCGGTGAGAGCCACCACAGACAACAAAATTGCCAAACGAAGCTTTTGCACGTTGACGCCAAGCCCGGTCGCGGCGTCATCCCCCATGGCCAAAGCAGTGACCTGACGTGAAGCGCTTAGCGCAACAGTAAGGCCAAGTGCCAACCAGGCGACGGCCCAGATTTCGGTAGCACCGCGCGTTCCTGCCAAGGTTCCGGTTAGCCAGACCCGCAAGCTATCAAAACTTGTTTCGTCCAACAGGAGCATGATGGCGGTCAGCGCTGCAAGAAAAGCTGTTACAGCTGCACCTGCCAGAACCAGCGTCATCGGGGTTGCGCCGCCAGGCACAGCCGAGGCTATCCCCCAAACGAGGGCCGCTGCACCAAGTGCGCCAACAGCAGCTAGGGCGGGGATGGCCGAGGGGGCGGACAAACCGGCGAATGATCCGAGCACCACGAGAAAACTCGCACCAGCCAACAGTCCCAAGAGGCCTGGATCGGCCAGCGGATTGCGCGTCACGCCCTGCATCAAAGCCCCGGCGACAGCCAACCCAGCCCCAGCGGCGGCCCCGATCAGCGCGCGTGGCACGCGCAGGTCCCGTATGACAACATGATCGAAAAGAGTCTCGTCGTAGGCGACCAACGCCTCAACCACAGTGCGCAACGGGATCACCTTTGCCCCCACAGCGATGTGCCAGGCAAATACGAAAGCGAGGCCCGGGATTGCAAAAAGGAAAACGCCAGCGCGCATGCCCGTCATGGGCTGACCTGTGGGATACAGACCGGGCGCCCGCTTTCTGGATCCATCAGGACCCGAGCGGACAGATCGAACACCGAAAGGAGGTTATCCTGAGTAAAAACGTCATTTACCGCGCCTTGGGCTATCACGGCACCTCCGCGCATCATAACCAACTGATCGGCAAAGGCTGAGGCGACATTGAGTTCGTGCATGACCACGACCAATGTGCGACCGTCTTCGTGTGCTACGCGGCGAAGAAGTGTCATGAGGTCGACCTGAACCTTCAGGTCAAGAAAGGTTGTTGGCTCATCAAGAAAAAGGACCGGCGTGTTTTGAGCCAACACCATGGCTATCCAGACACGCTGTCGTTGGCCACCTGAAAGCGCATCAATCGGGCGATCTGCGAAGGCCTGAATATCTGTTGCCGCCATCGCGCGTGCAACCGCTTCAGCATCATCGCGTGACCATTGCCGGATCAGTGACCTATGCGGAAAGCGGCCCTGTGCCACGAGTTCTTTGACCCGCAAGCCCTCTGGCGCCACTGGGCCTTGCGGGAGCAGGGCCATGGTTTTGGCCACCTCACGGGTCGGCATATCGTGGATCGGCGTTGCATTCAGCAAGACGTGCCCCGATTGTACAGGAAGCACTCGCGCCATGGCTTTGAGCAATGTAGATTTGCCGCAGCCGTTTGGGCCAATGATTGCGGTGAGAGCGCCACTTTTTATGTCGAGCGACAGCGCGTCGATGATTGGAGTATTGCCGTAAGCAACACGTATATTGTCGACCCGAAGCGTAGGTGCTGGGCGTATATTGCTGCCTACAATCATAGTACTGTTAAGCGTGTCTTCGGGCATGCGATCGCCGCCACCTTAGGTAACTGACCAGAACAGTCAGTTTTAGGATCTTCTACATGGTTTCAGCGCGGGTTTAAGAAGCAATTTTGAGGTCGAGTGATGGCCGGCAGGCCTGTGATGTGAAGGCGTGTTCTCATCCGACTGCTGTGGAAAGCCCACTTTGAGGTGCTCGAGTTCGCGCCAGCGCATGGCATTGGGCGGCCCTCATACGGAACTGTTAAGGTTTGGTCAGCACTGCCGTGTCTGGGTCACGCAAAGCTTCGTTCAGTGCGTCCGGCAAGCGTTCAAGGACGTATGGAAGACTTAGCAAAGATGCGTGGCTGAACGCGCCGGTCAGAAGGTTGTCGACAAACACATGTCCCCCGCGCAGCACGGATTTGCCCGGCAAGGCGCGGACTTCGTCAAAGGTCTCATCGCTCGCGAACCAAAGGATCACATCGCTGTCGATTTCGGGCAGCGCTTCGTTGCTTATGTCTGCGGCGAAATCCCCTTCGTCAACGATGGCATTGACGCCGTCGGACGTTTCCAAACCCATACGCGCCAATACCTGCGGGCGAATATCGGCCGCGCCGTAAACGCCGAGACGGCCATTCCACAAGAATGCGACCGTTGCCGTCAGGCCGTTCCAATTCGGGTTTGCGGTCAATGCCGCGTCGAATTGTGCATTGATGTCTGCAACGGTACGCTCCGCGGTCTCTTCCATGCCCATCGCACGTCCCGCGCGCAGTGCGCGTGCGTCCCACGGCATCTCATAGTCGCCGACACCGTCAGGGACCGCAACAACGGGGGCGATCTGCGAGAGCTGGTCAAACGCCCGCTGGTCAATTCCGGACCACATGGCCATGATGATGTCTGGTTCCGAAGCGGCGATGGCTTCAATGTCCAGGTTGCGGGCAAGAACAACTGGCTCTGTCGTCAACAAGGGCGCAGCCCAAGGCCAGACAGTTTTCGGAAAGTCTCCGTACCAGTGCCGAATTGCGACGGGCTGAACACCCATCGCCAAGAGATCATCCGCGCCATTGAAATCGAGAGTGGCGATACGGTTAGGCCGTTCTTCGATCACCGTGGTGCCGAACTTGGTTTCGATTGTCAGAGGAAACTCTTGCGCCGACGCTGCAACTATGCTGGCGCTCAAAGCGAGGACCGCAAACAAAAGACGTGCCATGATCTGCGTTCCTTTGCTCTCTTCCAAGTCAATCATGGCCATCAGAACTCAATCCGGTAGTTGGCCGAAATCGTGCGACCCGGCCCACGGGCATAGGCAAAGCTCGAATTGTAGGCCTGATTTATCACTGGCGTATAATCGACGTTGAAGAGGTTCTCGATGCCGACATCCAGCTTGCCCGGACCAAGATCGAATGTCGAAAGCGCATCGACCACTGTGTAGGATTCAATATCGACGCCGCCGCCGAAGGCAGTGCTGTTGTTGTCTTGCGTGCCCGAATAGACCGCCTGAACACGCGCCGACCACCAGTCGGTTGGTTCAAACTCGACATATGCGGTCAGTTTGGTGGGCGGGATACGTGTCGTCGGCAGGTCTTCATCGAAGTCGCCATCGTCATCAACGTCCACTTCGCCGCGCATCAGCGTCAACGTGCCGCCCGCGCGTGCATTTGCGGCGATGTCGAAGTTGGCTGTGGCTTCAAGCCCCCAAATGCGTTCGGGGCTTTTCAGGATATCAATTGTGCCGGGCTGAAAAGTTGTGCCGTTGTCCGAGGTGCTCAGGAACGCAGCAATTGAGCCGTCCCATGTCGCGCCTGAGAAGCGCGCGCCGATTTCATAGTTGTTTGTGCGCTGCGCTTCTGCCTCTACGTCGGTCAAGGTGGCAAAGGTTTGGTCGGTCAGCGACCGGCCGATATCTGCGACAGTGAAGCCTTGCGAAAACCCGCCGTAGATCTGCACCGTGTCATTCACGTCATAAGAGGCGGTAAGGTTTGCAAGCGTTTCGTTAAAGCTGAGACGCCCCCCGCGTGTTGGAGTGAAAGTGCCAGCAGCGGCATCGACGAAGATGAAATCGCTTACGTCAATACGGATACGTTCGTGACGCAACCCGGTCGAGACTTTGAATCGATCAGTTACTTGCAATTCGAGCTGTGCAAAAATCGCGGCGGCGCGCTGGTCCAAGACGGGGTCAGGTTGTCCGAGGCCGGGGAAAAGCTCGTCATTGTCGGTTCCGATTTGCCGCGTCTCGTCCTTAAGCGCATCAATGCCCCATGTCAGACTGGCGTCAGATGTGCCAAGGAAACCGCCCAGCGGGGTATTGACCGTCAGCCGCCCACCCAGTTTTTCGCTTAGGATTTGCGTTTGCGGGAAACCCGGAAACTTGCCGTAGGTGATTTCTAGGTCTGTATAGTAGAGCTGTGCGGTTAGAGACGAGCCCATGATGTCTTCATGGGTGTAGGTCAAATTCACATTGGTGTTTTCGGTTCCGGGATTGACCGGGTTGAAATTGCCTTCGACCGCTGGCGTGCGAATGTCGTTGGCGGGATCGCCGTCAAAGCTGATGCCGCCAAATTCTGGATCTTGCTGGAAGCGATACCGCAACGCACTTAGCTCAATGCGCTGGCGGTCATTGTCGAAATTCAAACCCACCTTGCCTAGAAGACTAAAGCTCTCAGCCTCGGCAATGCCGCCTTGTGCGCCTGTTGTATCTGCCGGAATACGCCGACCATCGGCGTCGAAATTTGCGCCTGTGTTCAGGAACGTGCCATCAAACAAATAATCGATGTTCCCGGTGCGCCCAGTGGTGCCCAGTTGCACCTCATAAGAGGCTGAGTCTTCCGGCTCAGTCGTTGAGAACTTGAAACCGCCGGACACAAAGCTGCGCGCCTCACCATCTTCGGGCCGTTTTGTGACGATGTTGATTGTGCCGCCTGTTGCGCCAAACCCAAACGACGCATTGCCGCCCCTCACGACTTCGATCCGTTCGACACTGGCAGAGTCGATAGAATTGAGTGACCGGCGTCCATCGCGCAGGGGCGTGGATTGCGGCACGCCATCGATCAAAACAAGGAACGTTCGTCCGCGAAGGGTTTGTCCAAAATCGGTGAGACCTTCTGTGGATTGGCTGAAGCCTGGCGTTGTGTTGGCCAGCACGTCGGCGACAGTGTTGGTGACGCCGCCCTGCCGCTCGATCTCCTCTTGCGGGATGACAGTGACAGAGCGGGTTGCTTCGTCGACTGGCGTTTCGAGGCGATTGTCCGCGCTCAGCACGAGGACGCCTAGGTCCAGTGCGTCAGAACCGGGGACGGTTTGCGCGAGCGCTGTGGTTGCAAAAAGAAAAGAGGTCATTGACGCATACGCGCCATAAGCTGCTCGAGCCATCGCATCATCCTGTCTAACTGTATGGAAAGGCTGGCCGGATGCGCGGATCAAGCTGGCACCGCTTGTTAAGGTGTTTTTAACATGTATGTCAATCTGCGGCGTTTCTTGTTGGCCGTCATTTAAGCCTCTGAGAGTTCACCCAAAAAGTCTGCCAGTGTTGGAACGTGGTTTTCTGGCGCGTCATCATTCCATAGACCGGCATGCTTCAAAGCTTTGGGACATTGGAAGTAGACCTCTTTCAAGGAGACCTTAATGACTGCCTTAGGCAACGCGGTGTTGCGGCGAAACAAAGGCAACAGCCTATCGTCGGTCGTAACTTCTCCGACCCCGTTAAGCCGCACGACGATATCCTGATGTGGGATCATAAACATGAGGCTCAATCGCGGGTCGCGCACGATATTGCGCAAAGAGTCGAGACGGTTGTTTCCTGGCCAATCGGGCAGAAGGAGCGTGTGGTCATCGATCAAGTGAACAACACTGTCTTTACTGCCTCTTGGGCTGGCATCGACACCGCCGGGGCCGACTGTCGACAAAATCACGAATCTGCACGCGTTTATCCACGCGCGATAAGAGGGTGTGAGCCGATCTTGGACCTTTGTCACCGCAAGGGGCACAGCCTTGGGATAGATCGCCTCAAGCGCTTCGATGGTGGTTATCTTTGGCATAGGTGCTCTCGTCTTATTAGCATGCACGCTATGCGAGTGCGCCGTTAGGTCAAGTTGTTGACATTCTGGACGGTCCGATGGATCAAAAATACACGCCAGCCCGACCTGCTAGCCATACCGATACAGATGGGCAGCGCGCATGTCATTTCATCCTCGTATGTATGCGAAGGTCAAAGGCGTCTCATTCGATGGGTCGCTACAGACTGTTTCTTTTGAAGATATGGCCGTGGACCTTTGGTGTGTGCATGTTCCAGCGGGTGCTGTCGGTGATTACGTGTCCCCGCATCCTCGCATCGTGATTTTTCTGGATGGCGCGTCGCTTCGGCTTTTTCCAGATAAGAAGAGCGCCGGACGCGTTGTTCGCGCGTTTTACATTCCGGCCGGTCAGCGCTTTTGGTCAGAAATTGAACCAAACAACAAACTCAGACATCTCGACATTCATATCCATCGCAAGACGATCAGCGGATTAAATCGCCATGGGCTTCCCACGGACGCACCTGTGCTTTTGCCGGATTGTTCTGCGCTTATTCCTCTTACGGAACCCATCTGTACTAGTCTTGCAGACCATGAAAGCGTGCCACGTCACTTGGTTGAAACGCTGGTGACGACCTTGTTCCAAATCGGTCACGACCCAGACGATTGGCGACACATTATCAAGGCGCATATAATTGCGTACCTCGATACCACAATTTCCATTGATACACTCGCGGGGTTAGCCGGCCTGTCGCGCACGCAGTTTAATCGACGGTTTCGGAGTGATTTTGGACAGTCCGCATATCAACACATACTGAAAACCCGCATTGCACTGGCTCAAGACCTGATCCGCGCAGGCACTGATTTTGTGGAGATTGCAGCGCAAACGGGCTTTGCAGATCAGGCCCACTTCACGCGATGCTTCAAACGCATCACCCAGCAGACCCCGTCCGCGTGGGCGCGGTCCGATTGTTCAAGACAGAATTCCTGATTCTTTTTATCGGAGTATCGACTTCGGTAATTTGCATTGGGTGACCCTTCGATGAGCTATGATCAATTCACGTCACTGTCTCGTCTGGGGACGGTTGCAGTACTTATGCTGACCACTTCCGGTTCGGCCTGGGCGCAGGACGCGGATGCGCTCGATCTTGGCACATTGATCCTGAGCAATCAGGAAGACGCCACGGGGCCGGTCGGTGTCGACAATAATCCACCGACAGTGACCGGATCGAAGATCCCGCTACGCTTGAACGAAATCCCTCAATCGGTCAGCGTGCTGGGCCGCGAAAAGATCGACCGTTTCAACGCCCGACGCACCAGTGAAGTTTTGAGGTATTCTGCGGGTGTGACGTCTGACGTGTTTGGCGACGACTCTGACTATGACTGGTTGCGTATTCGCGGATTCCAGGCGGATCAGACAGGCATCTACCTCGACAACGCTCAAAACCTCGCGTTTGCCTTCGGGTCTTTCTACATTGATCCGTTCACGCTTGAGCGCATTGAAGTCCTGCGCGGACCATCTTCTGCGCTTTACGGTGGGTCGAACCCTGGCGGCATCGTCAACTACGTCTCGAAACGACCGGGGGAACGCGTTCGCGAGTTGACGTTTGGCTTGAACGATGCGTCTGCCGCGTGGATCGAATTGGATTATGGTGACGTTCTTGAAAACGGCAGCAGCTACCGTGTGGTGGGCCGTCTTGAAGGTGGCGACAAGTACGACGAATTTAACTCTGGTGTGCGCGGTACATTTGCACCGTCATTCAAATTCTCATTGGATGGCGGCACAGAGGTGACGCTTCTGGCAAACATACACAGCGCCAGTGAACAACATACAGGATCAACTTTCCTACCTTATTTCGGAACGGTCGAGCGCACGGACGAATTCGGTTTCATTGACCCGGACGCCAATTTCTCGGATCCCGATTGGGACAGCTATGAGCGGCGTCAGGCCTCGGCATCGGTCATTGTGGAACGCAGCTTTGACAATGGATTTACGTTCACAGGCATCGGTCGCGTTGGTGTCGCTGATGTCGAGGAAAGCTATTACTATCCGTTCGGATATTCAGGTTTTGCGCTCAATCCTGTCGACGATGTCGGCACATTGTCTTTGATTGCGTTTGAGCATGACACGCGTGTGCGAACGGCTCAGACAGATTTGCGGTACTATGGCCAGGTGGCGACTGGCGGTGTCAAGCACGACCTTTTGTTTGGTCTGGATGCAAGGCTTTACGATCTGGATGAAACACAGGCGTCCGCGTTCGCCGGTCTGACGAATACAGTAGTTGATCCGACCGACCCAGGCACGCCAACACTCGATCCGCCCTACAGGGACGGCACCACGCGTCAAAGCCAGGTCGGCCTGTACGTTCAGAACCAGATGCGCTGGGGCGATGGATGGATTGGCACACTGAACCTGCGACACGATTGGGTGCGGAGCGAACAGACCGTAGATGGCGGATTTGGTGAGGCGTTCGACCGCGAAGATGATGAAACATCTTGGCGTGCAGCTTTGGCGTATGAATTCGAAAGCGGCTTCACGCCTTACCTGACGTTCGGGTCTTCTTTTGATGCCAAAATCCTTTCCCCAGCTTCCGGCGTTGAAAAGCCGGAAACCGCCGAACAGGTTGAACTTGGTTTCAAGTATGCACCCGATGGCGCGCCCTTCAGCTTGTCTGCAGCGCTGTTTCAAATTGATCGGACCAATGTGGTTGTTGGTGCTTTCGCACCGTTCAATCAGTTGGGCGAAGTGCGTGCGCGCGGCGTTGAGGTTGAGGGCAGCTACGACTTTGGCAACGGCCTTAGCATCGAAGGTGCAGCAACCTTCCTCGACACAGAAGTCACCGAAGACAGCGATCCAGCATTAGTTGGTACAACGCCAACCTTGATCCCGGAACGCGAAATCTCGCTTTTTGCGCAATACGCATTTGATGGTGGCACACGGTTGGATGGTTTGACGCTGGGTGCTGGCGTCCGGCACCGCGGTGAAAGCTATGCCAATGCAAGCAATTCTCTTACGGTTCCAGAAAGCACCTTGGTGGATGTTTTTGCCAGCTATGAATTCGATGCCGGGCTGAGCGCCAACCTTTCGGTCACCAATCTTAACGACAAACGATACGTCACCGGATGCCAGACAGAGTTCGTGTGTTCCTACGGAGGCGGGCGCGAGGTCAGCTTTAGCATCACCAGAACGTGGTAGACTGATAGTCTTACCAGGCACTTATCTGTGCAAAGGTTTTGGGTGGTATCGGGAACGCGGCCGGATGGTTGCTTAGCCGGACAAATAGACCTCAGGCCCTTCGGTTCCGACGGCCGGTTTAATACTGGAACCTAGGCTGCCGCACGTCGCCCGTTATGATGCACAACCGCTCCATAGCACCCAAGAACGCATCGGACGCTCCGCCTTGGCAAAGCAGCAAGGCCACCGATCGCACATGCGCAACGTCACCTGTTCGCAGTCCGCGAAGAACCTCGACAAAGTACCGTTCTTCCTGAGTGATTGACGTATCGGCCAATGGGTCAGAAACGCGTAAATAAGAGAACACGCCACCGCGCGCTGATTGCAACGCCGTTAAGGCAATAGAAATCGCATGCGCAATGGTGGCACCGAAGGGCGGTGGAAAGCATTGCTCGGCTTCCATAAACGCCTGCATCCAGCATTGCGTGTCAGGGTCTTCATGCGTTTGGCATAGATAGCGTGCGACACGCAGCACGTCTGTTTCGAACGGACCAAGCGCAAGCGATTGACGGTCCGCATGATTTGGATCGAATAGAAAGATCTGAGTGTTTGGTACATGGGCCATGCATAGTCCCCTTGGCGGCTGATCAAATTTGGTCAGGTCGCCTGGCAAGTAGGACGTGCTGGGGCAGTCATCACATTCAGTGTTTCGCGCAGCCTGTCAAGAATGCGTCGCGCTTGCCAGGTTGCATTATTCCTGTTTGGATAGACCTGCCAGGCGTCGCCCAGCTTCTGAACGGACCACTGACAGGAGCCAGCGGCATGACAGCCTCGCCAGAAACGATCCTAGAAATTCGCAACCTTTCGATCACTCTGCCGCGTGGAGCAGATAGAAAATTCGCGGTTGAGGACGTGAACCTTACCATCAAAAGGGGCGAAATTCTTTGCGTCGTTGGGGAGTCGGGGTCGGGGAAATCAGTGATGACGTCGGCCATCATGAACGATGTGCCGCCGAGGCTCGACATTGTCAGTGGTGAGGTGGTGTTCGACGGCAAAGACGTTCTGAACATGTCGCAAGTCGAGCTGAATGCTATGCGCGGTGCGCGCATTTCCATGATCTATCAAGAACCGATGGCCGCGCTCAATCCTGCCATCAAGATCGGAGCGCAAGTCGATGAGGTCTTCGCGCTCCACCGGCCGGATATCTCGCCAAGCGATCGCAAAGCCGAGACCTTGAAGCTTTTGGAACAGATGAAGCTGCCGACACCGCCGCGCATTTATGACAGCTACCCGCATCAGGTATCAGGCGGGCAATGCCAACGGATCGTGATCGCGATGGCGCTCGCATGTAAACCTGATGTTCTGATCGCCGATGAGCCGACAACGGCGCTCGATGTGACCACACAAGCCGAGATTTTGCGCCTGATCAATGACTTAAAAGAAGTCTACGACAACGCAACGATCTTTATCACACATGACTTTGGTGTGGTGGCCGATGTGGCTGACCGCGTGGCTGTTATGTGTTGGGGCAAGGTGATCGAGGAAGGCCCGAAAGAGCAAATCCTGATGCATCCCCAAGAGCCATATACGCAGCTGTTGGTCGATGCGATGCCGCTTCTCGAAACCACTCGGGCTCCGGACGAGACGCGCAACGACCCGCCTGTGGTTGAGGTCAAAGCGTTGCACAAGGTCTACCAGATGGGTCAGCGCGAAATCCATGCTTTGAACGACGCGCAATTCGTTCTGCGCGCAGGCGAAACGCTTGGCGTGGTGGGCGAATCCGGTTCGGGTAAATCAACGCTCGCCAAAACTCTGATCCGATTGGAAGAGGCGACCGAAGGCGCTGTCATCATCAAAGAAAAGGACTTCCTTGGCCTGACCGAGCAAGACCTCGTTCAAGCCCGCAAGAACATCCAGATGATATTTCAGGATCCTTACGGATCACTCAATCCGTCACAATCCGTTGGTTTCATGGTGACGCGTGGTTTGCATTTGCAAGGTATTGGACATGCCGATGCGCGCGCCCGCGCGCTTGAACTCTTGGATCAGGTTGGGCTTTCTGCGGCCGCCTACAAACGCAAGCCTAGAAACTTTTCAGGCGGGCAGCGCCAGCGCATCGGGATAGCGCGCGCATTGGCCATGGAACCGGATGTGGTTATTGCAGATGAAAGTGTGTCGGCCCTCGACCTCTCTGTTCAAAAACAAGTTCTGCGGTTGATGAATGACCTGCAATCCAAATACAAAATGGCGATTATCTTTATCACCCATGATCTGCGCGTCGCTGCGCAAATCTCCGATTATATCACCGTCATGGAAAAGGGTGTCATGGTCGAGTTCGGCCCGGCAGATCAGGTCTTTAATGCGCCGAAGCATGACTACACGAAAAAGCTATTGGCCGCAGCACCAGGGCGTGATTGGCATCCTCCACGGTTGACGGCCGAAGAGGCCGAGAAGATCGCGGCCGATGTTGTGCGGGCATAGGCCATGATTGCAATGCTGATTGCCATACCCACCCTTTCGCCGAAAAATCTGATCCGCTTGCCTCATATATGCCAACGATTCAATCAAACCGCAGAACGCTTTGCCATCACCTCCGCTTCGTTATCAAAACTGGCTGCACATGACGTGACCTTTTGATCGAATACGAACTGCGGGATACGGAAACCAAGGAACAACTTATGACAAACGTGCTTTCAACACATTTTACCGGCCTTGACTTCGTAAACCCATTTGTCTTGGCGTCGGCACCACCAACGGAAAGCAAACGTAAGATATTAAGAGCGTTCGAGGCGGGCTGGGGTGGCGTTGTCACCAAAACCATTGGCCTGCACCCGGTTGAAAACGTGGCTGGACCCAAGACAATCTTTCAGCGCACAAGTGAGGCAAAGCCATATGTATCTCGGTCGAAACGGCCAGATACAGTGTCGCATTCGTCATGGAATTGGGAGCTTATTTCGGATCAACCTCTCGATCTGTGGCTTCCCGATCTCGAAGAGATCAAAACCACATATCCCGACCGCATGCTGATTGCGTCAATCATGGCTGGTGCAGGCAGCGAGGCTGAAATGGACAACTGGCGCAAGCTGGCTATTGCTTGTGCGAACGTCGGGTGTGACGCACTGGAACTGAACATGTCCTGCCCCCATATGGACCGCAAGGATATGGGCGCTAACATCGCCAATGATGAAGAGATCATCCGCGCGATCCTAACAGCGGTGAAGAGCGTCGTAAGCGTACCGATCTGGGTGAAACTGACGCCTGCAAGCTCTTCTTTGGTCGACGGTGCCGCCGCAGCTTACGAAGCAGGTGCAGCTTCCATTTCGCTTTGCAACACTTTCCCGTCTCTGCCTTTGATGGACCCCGAAACCATGAAATTTGAAGTCGAGGTAGACGGACTTGTGACGTCTGGTGGTCTGGGCGGCTTGGCCATCCTTCACCAGGCCTTGCAGCGCGTATCAGACATTTCGCGCGCCTTTCCGGACAAATCGATATCCGGAATTGGCGGCATTCGCGGGTTTCGTGAAGCGTTCAACTTCATTGTTCACGGTGCAGGCAATTTGCAGGTCTGCACGGCCGCAATGGAGGAAAAGGGAAGTGGGGGCGTCGGTGTAAAGCTCATTCAAGAATTGAAGGATGACCTGAGCGAGTATCTCATTCGGAAAGGCTATTCCTCAATCGAAGATGTCCGAGGGATCGCGCGCGAGCGGATTGTCGAACACGCGCAGGTCAGGCGTAAAAGCAACGCGTATAACGGTGGTTTTGCAAAAGCCAGTTAAGCACAATACTTGAGCGGGTGTCACAAAGGCGCGTCGGTATTTCTTGCCAGTCAATGTAATACTTAAGAGCTACAGCGCGAGAGCCGATGCAGACATGCCTAAAGCAACGTCCCAGCGGTATTGAACCAAAGCGGAGATCGGTTTGGACTGAATGGTTTGGAAGGCGTGGAAAGCGATGTGCAGCACCGCATTTGCATGAGAACGGTGCCTCTCCTTAACCTTAGATGCTCCTACAGGGTGTTTGGAGTCGCAAAGGCCAAACGAACACGCTGTCAGCTTGTGTGCAGGCAAACACCTTTGCATTGGTCGCGATCTACAGGTTTAAGAACCTACTTTCCAAGCACGCGCTTCAAAGCCCTTATGTTCTGAGGTCCAAGCATGGCTTTCGCGAGCTCTTTGGCGTCAGCCTTTCGACCAGTTTCCAGCGATTTCATTGCCTTAAGTGCTTTGCTTTCGTCTTCTGGCGCTGTGAACGCCTCGATCAAAAGCGGACGTTCCCGTGCGCCTGGCTCTAGCCAAACAGAAGCGGCCGATTCTAGCTCTGATTTTTCAGTGATTGATATGTATTCAATGCCGAGCGCTTCGGCATAGTTGCGGACCAGAGTGGTTGACTGCCGCCCAAAGTGACCTCCGGCGGCGATAAATCTGTTTGCGGCTGAACCTAACTCAGAACCTGGATGGCCGAACTGCGTGAATTCGGTTCCATTTCCGTTATTTACCAACAGCACCCGAAAGTTGTGGCTGAGGTGCCGATTGCCAAGCACATTCATGTCATAAAAAAATGCAAGATCTCCAGTCACCAGGTAGAACGGCCGATCCGGATCGGTCAAAGCCGCGCCGACAGCACTTGACATGCATCCATCAATACCGAAACCACCAACATTCGACGCTGAACGCACCCCCTTCGGTAGCTCAAAGAAATTCCATGCTCTGAGCGAGTTCAGGATCGCAAAATGAATTGTTGTGCCCTCAGGTATGCGGTGCGCCAGCTTTGAAGCCAGCCATATGTTCGAAAATGGCAGGTCTGGCAGGCGTTCTCGAAGAGATTTTATGCGTGTATGGCATCGGTTGAGATAGGTGTTGGGCTTGGGGTCGCCTTTGCTATAGCGCTCAAAAAAGGTGCTCTCTTGCATCTCGAACACGTGATCTAGACGCCCAAACGTGTCGCGAATTTCGCCATCTGGGCTTATACGCCAGATGTTTCTCCCGATCAGATCGTCACTTTGATAGTCGCCTGAAACCTCTCCGATGTGGATCATGGTATCTGCAACAATATCAGCCCGTTCTGCACCAGACTGACCGCCGATCAGCGCTCCCTGCACGCGGAACTTTCCGCAGTAACCGCTTGTATGATCGCAAAAAACAACCGCATCATTCACCTCGCAGAAGCGGTCAAGCGTGGTGGTCTCTGCCTGTGTCCACGTCTTATGCGAGCCAACAAACACAGCGACACGTCCTGTGAGTTTGGGCCATTGCTCTTCGTAAGAGACCGTCCATCGCTTGATGGCGCGATACTCTGGCAGTACCTTGTGCGAGAAGTCTCTGCTATAGACAGTTGGTAGGTTGATATGCGCCGGTCCGCCTCCGTGCCGGTATAGAGCGTGGATTGCACGATTTACTTTCGTTTCGCACTCCCAGACATCATCGTCATCCTTAACCACCGGCAGATCGACGCTTAGCTTGAGCGTATCCTTCGGAGGTGACGTGCGATCGATAACTTGTGGGATATGTTGACCAATCTTTGCTTTTATCTGCGCCGATGTGATCGCGAGGATAGGAAGCTTTCTGTAGTAAGCTTCGGTCAAACCCGGCAGGTAATTGCGTGATGCGGTAGCTCCCGTGCAGCTTAAGACAATCGGCTCATGCGTTTCAGCCGCCATGCCGCACGCCATATAAGCGGCAGAACGTTCGTCCACGGACGAATAAAGTACGAAAAATGGGTCGTTTTGAATGCTTGCGACAAACGCCATATTTGTGGTGCCGGGTGATGCGATCACGCGTTTAATGCCGTGTGCTTTCAAAAGGCTTATCACCACTTGGGCATGCTTTTCGCTAGTGTAAGACATCAATGCCTCCTGAGGCGTTCTATCGTATTCTGCGGGAGAAAACGGTGTATGGAATAGCGGAGCTTTTGCTTTGGACCCGCGAAGTTGCTCATAGGGGAAAACTCCGAGGTGATCTTATCACGCAGAGCTTCCTGTTTCGCGTCGATGTGCAGAAAGTTGCCGCTGTCCAGTTGTGAGCGCATCCGCCGCGATAAGAGCCGCAAGCTTTCACCAGCAGGCTTTGGTTCGAGGAATTTCTCAATTTTTGATGTCTCGAAGCGGCGGTTATAATTGCGGTCGTATATCACCTGCGGTTTCGACGGGGCTGCATCGGAAAATGCATTTAAGGTTTGAAGATGTATGCGTGGCTTTTGCCCGTACTTCTGCTCAATCTCTCGAACGTACAAAGACAGTACGTCATCCCATGTCATGGTGTCCGAACCAACGAGATTGAAATCCTCACCCAGAGCGTCATCCCGTCCGATAAGTGCCGCGAGCATTGCAGCCACGTCCGCCCCGTCGGTGAGCGTCGTGATCCTGTTCAAAAGGTCTTCGCAAAACACGATGGTGCGCCCTTGCAGCGCGCGAAACAACCAGTCCTCTTTTTCTAAGGTGCCGAGTTGCAGTCGCCCGTTGCCGAACGTGATGTAGGGCCGCACGATGGTCCAATTGCTGCGTCCCGTCGCCCGCAATGCATCCTCCTGGCGTGCCTTGGCCAAGGCGTATTCGTCGGATGCCAAGAAATCGCTGTCAGTGGTCGTATCCAAAAGTCGTGGTGAGCATTCTTTTAACGGCGTATCTGAGTTTGCGAAGACACGTGCTGAACTGAAGAAAATGTATTGGTCGGTTGAAGCGAGCAACGGTTCCACGCGATCCTTAAACTCAGGCGTATCGTAGACCATGAAATCGACAATTGCGTCCCAACGGTCCTTTAGCAGGGTTGCCAAAAATGCCGGGTTTCTTGCATTGCCTTGGTGATAGATGACGCCAACGCCAGAGCTTCTGTCGCGTCGCGTGGTGACATGAAGCTCATGATCTTGGCCCTTCATGGTGTTCACCATTTGTGTGCCAATGGCACCTGTCGCGCCAAGTGCGAGGATCTTCATTGCTCGGCACCCCGCGCGCCTAATTTCTTAGAGATCAGGCCGACAAGAATGGCTCTCTGCGCGGCATCTAGACCAACGCGCAAAGCAATGATGGCAGGCGCCACAAAGATAGCCACGACAGCGCAAAACGACGGGAGGCTGAACTCCAGATACTCCGCTTCTGGTACAATCCAAAGAACGCCAAAAATCCAAAGCGAAGACAGCAGTGTCACAAGCCCAACAGGCCCTATGACTTCACGCAAAAACTCTATTGCGGGAAGCCCTGTCTTAGCGCTTGCAAGGGCGAGCCGGGTGCCAAACATTAGGATATTCACGACAATTGCTATGACGTAAACCGATACAGCGGCGAAACCGGCGATGATTAACACCCAAGACGCCAATAGCACCATGATTTGCATTGATCCCAAAATCAGTTCGTAGGCGCGCATATCACCTGTAGCGCGAACTGCTGCCATAAGCGGGAAAGCAAGCGCCACGATCGCATTTTCGATCAAGGCGAGACGGGTGAACATCACTGTCTCTGCGGGATACTCTCCCAGCCACAAAGTCAATATCCCGGGTAGCGTTGCCAAGATGGGCAAGGTGGCCACCCAAACCAGATAGAACGCAATTTTGGAGCCCAGGAAGATCAGCCGGTACATCTCGTCGTGTGCGCCTGACGCCCATGATTTGGTGATAGGTGGGTTGAGTGCCATTGAGAAGTTGGTCGAAAATGCAAGAACTTGCGACCCGACCGAAAATGCCAGTACTCGCGCCGCGACAGTGGCAGGACTGAAGGCTTGGTTTATCAGGATCGTTATGGCTTGGTTTCGGCTAATCGTCGTGATCTGGCCAAACACCGTCCAGCCGGAAAACCGCAGCATCTCACGAAGCATTCCAACGTCAAGTCTTGGCAGACGCAAACTGCACTCCCGATATCTGGTGATGACCAGCAGCGCGAAAATACTCGCAATGAACACCTCGATGACAGAGAACAGAACTGCGAAGGTGATCAATGGATCAAATGGCAGCATAGTGAGTGATACAGCTGCGCAAACGCGTAAAAATGCTTCTAGAATAGAGATAAGCGCAAACGTCCGCATATCTTCATGCGCCATGATCACCGACGCAAAAAAGGTAGAGAAAATCTTCAGTAGCGCGAACACAAAATAAGCACGAAACATGAACAGCGCGGCATCCAAACGGTCTGCTGCGACATTCATTTTCTCCGTTATGAACCAAACACCGATCGTTTCGAGCGCGGCCCACGCCAGCAGGGCAACTCCAAAGCACAGAATGATATTGGCATCGTAGCAGGCCTTAGCCTTTTCGGTGTCGCCGGCACCAATCGCATAGGCGAAAAATCTTTGCGTGATCGTTTGGATTGAGCCCCATAGAAAAGAGGTCATCATGATCAGATTGTAAACAACGGCGTAGACGGCATAGTCTTCGACCCCGAGGGTCTGAAGGAGCACTCTGATCATGTAGAGGTTGATCGCGAGCACGGCGATTTGCCGTAGAAACAGCGCAACTGTGTTGCCCGCAATCCGCCTGCTCTTGATTGTCTCTACAGTTACCATTTGAAATTTCGTGTGCGAAAGAAAGCTGGGCAAATTCAATGCTGCACAGCAGCATAGCTACTACAAACGGTACCTAGCCGCACTGTCGAGTGCGGTGGTATGTCGAGCGTTTGCCGGTCGCGCGGATTCTTGCGAAGCGCACCTTTTATAGGCGTTTCCGCTGTTGGCGTTGGTTTCTAGAGCATTCATCAGACTAGACGCTGTGTTCGATCCAGACAGGGCAAAGCACCTTCGTGTGCCATAGCATTTTGTTTGCAAACCGGCTATTGGGTCGGAATTCAGGTTCCCATCCTATCTCGGTGCTGCGGCAGTTTCGATGCGCCAGAAACCTTACCTTGTTAAACTGAATAACCTTCCCAGGCGCTGACATGACGAAACAGCGTTTGCTCCGGTTTACTGGTCACGTGAAGCATCGTCCTTAACAGATGGTTTTACACGCCCACGTCAGCCATCTTTGGGGCCAAAGCCTTTTCAAGGAACGCGCGCGACTCCGACCGAAGGGTGTTCAAGCGCGAATACACGCTGTCATAGTCAATCGGGGCGCTTACAGCCCCCGTTTCTTTCGTCTCTGTCACCAAGCGATCATCAAGACCCAGCAGGGAGAGAAGGGATGCAAATCGATCAATCCCACGGCTTTTGTTGCCGATGCAAATGAATGGCTTGCGGAACAGAATAGAGAAGACCGTCCCGTGAAATGAGTCTGTCACAACGTATTTTGCCTCGCGGAAGGCGTGCACCCAGTTTGGAACCTCCAAGGTTTCCTCACCATCATCCAAGGTGAGTTTCACGACCTTATGGCCCTCGGTAGGGCCTTTTACGACCTTAGACAACACCTCTTCGACCAACGGGTTTTCGTCGAGAACATAGTTCAAGACATAAGAGCCATTCGGTCCACGTGGCACCATCATTTCGCTGTAGAAATCGGGCGCCACCAGCATCGTTGGGTCCAGCGCAAGCGTGCAGTCCTGTCTACCCAAGACATCTTTGCAAAAAGACACGCCGGATCGTTCTCGCAACGAAACGGCATCAAAGCCCTTCAGCATCCGGCGCACGTCAGGCAACCGATGT
>ERZ1740070.301-NODE-301-length-34885-cov-9.735228_pt1 | contig 34885 bp, 24 predicted proteins | sample MGYA00581734_ERZ1740070 | MGnify/ENA primary metagenome ERZ1740070 (study PRJEB43018, sample SAMN04849744) | marine metagenome | isolation source: floating plastic debris | place: Pacific Ocean | collected 2008-09-01 | study: EMG produced TPA metagenomics assembly... | reverse complement strand
ATAATAAATTATTTTTTTTAAAAAAAATAATTTTTATTTTTTATATATATATAAAAATAAATATATTTTTTTATTTTTTAATTTTTTTTTTTTTGTTTCGTTTGCCCTATTTTTTGCTGTTTCGCCTTTTTTGTGTTTTTATTTTCCGCCCCGCGCGGTCTCTGTGGGCCCCCCCGCGGCTCGGTTTTCTTGCTCCGACGGTGATGGCGTGGGCTGCTGCGCGATGAGGGGTCGCCGTCGTGCCTGGTCTGGATCTTTGTCGCTGGTCGTCCGATTCGTGTCTGCGACAGGATCGCTGTTGGTCGGTGTGGGCGGTGCTGTTGCTTCGCGTCTCACGTCGCGTGTGGCTGTGCGTGCTTGCTGTGGCCGCTTTGATCGAGGCCCAGGACCTGGCATGTCGGTGATGATGGCGTCAACGTCGGTTTCGATCTTCACACGTGGGTCGGCGAGACCGGACGGGATCATGGTTGCAGCGGGGCGTGCTTCGGCGAACGTGGCGCGAACTGTTGATGAGGTCGCTTCGAAGTCACGTGCGTTTGGCAGCACGTAGCGGACGCGGACGACGTCGGCGAGCGATGAGTTGGCGCCCTTGACGGCGAACCGCAGGTTGGCGATGCACTGGCTTGCTTGGGCGATGATGTCGTCGCCGATGGTCACGATGCCGTAGTGCCTCTGTCCACGCACAGGACGATCCGGCACACAGTCATGGAAGTGCGGCTAGAGCGCTGACGTGCCGCTATTGCTTCTGCGAGTTTCCATGCCACTCCGATGCTTTCCAATTGCACCCGCCACGTGCGGAGCGCAGCGGAGCAGGCCGCGGGTGAGACCGCTTCAGGTGCTGGCAGGCGGTACGAGCCACTGTTGACAGCGACCTTCTGTCAGCCATCCGCCTCGACTCGCATGTTCGCCATAAGTTCCTGGAAGCCGAGCGGTGAGAACGCGCCGCCTTGGAACGAGAATCCGCCGGGCATCGGCTCGTACACCTCGATTCCGAACTTCATTCGGGGCATGCCGCTCTCCATCGGTTCCATTGTCACCGACGCGATCACCATGAGCGGCACGTCGTTGCGGACATGCTCCATTGGGACGTTGTCCATCGTCCGCCCGCCGGCGAAACGCTGCGAGATCTGCTTGTGCGCTTCGCTGGAATGCCAACGAAGAGCCGCTTCCTTGTCCTCGAACCACCCGAAGATCGCAAGTTTGCCCGACGAAAATGATGCGGCTTCGGCACCGAGGCAGCCGGGCGTCTGCACCAGCGCGCCGATGAGCTGCTGGCCCAGCTGGCCCACGAACTGCTCGGGCGAAAACCGCTCGCGAGACTCCGCGCCGGTGATCGGCGCTTGTTCATGAGCATGTTCATCGGGCTGATAGGCCGCCGCAGCGGATATCAGTGCGGCGACCGAAGCGGCTGCGGCAGGCACGACGAAATACTTGTTTTTCCACATGATGTGTCTCCTTTAGACAGGTGGTGAGTTTCCCTTGTGGGCGGCGCGACGTGTTTGGTTTCTGGTCTTGTGGAAGGCCATCGCACGGTCGGTCCAGCGGATCCAAGATTCGTATTGGTGGATTCCCGCGTCGACCGTGAGCCGGCGGAAGAACTCGTCGTCGTCCGGCGCAGCCGCGGGGTCGGCGTTGTCGCTCACACTCGCGGTGACGCGGTACAGGTCGTCGAGTCGGGCCTGGTACTCGCTTCGGAGCGCGCGGAGGAAGTGCTCTTGCTCGTCCGCGGAGAGCTCGCCCAGAAACTGGATCTGCGCGAGCTGTGACAGCCGCGTATCGCTCATCGACGGGCCACGCCGGAGCCATGCACGTAGTGAAGCGCGGCCTGACCGTGCGATGCTATACATGCGTTGGGGTGGGCCCTTTCGCGATGGGCGTGCCTCTACCGATGCCAGTTCGTGGTCCTCGAGCCTGACGAGCGTCCTGTAGATCTGACTCGGCTCGGCCGCCCAGAAGTGATGGAACGCGTGCTTGAACCAGTTCGTGAGGTCGCTGCCGCTCGCGGGCTGCCGCAAGAGGCCGAGGATGATGCAGTCGAGGCTCATGTGGGGCTCCTGTATTCCACTTGTGGAATACTAGGGCTGCTCGTACTCCACGTCAACCCAATGCAGTTGGTGCGGAGCGAATCAATTCCGCATTGGTAGACGTGGGTCGTGCCCGAGTGCGCCTTCTGTCGAGCGGTCCTGGCAACAGACCGCGCCGTGCTTGGGGTCAGATCTTCACATCGCTTGTCCCACGTGACGCGGCCGCTCGGGCGCGGTCAACGGGTCGTGCGGGTATCGGTGCTTACCGTTCCCACAGCCCGTGCTCGATGCCGCCGAGGATGTAGATCGCGATGGTGCCGCGTCCCGGGATTGGCATGCGTGCAATGGCGATCTCGGCACCGGCTTCGCGAGCATGTGCGATGGCCGCGTCGATGTCGTCCACCATCACGTACGGTCGCACGGCGGGTTTCTCTCCGGCGTGCATCGGCGCGCGCACGGAGATCAAGCCTCCATCCGAGAGCGCGGCCGTGCGAGCGCCTCCGAGTTCCGCGACCGGGTCGCCGAAGTCGACGCCGTGGATTTGCGAGAGCACTTCACACGTCGCGTCTGCCGACGGGGTGACGATCTCGAGAAAGTGAATCTTGAGTGAGTCAGCCGCGGCGTGGCCCTGCAAGCCCGCGTGCGCTTCAGCGCTCGTGTGCCCGGAAGCCGTGGCCGAGCGATTGCTGACGGCGACGCCGACGAGTAAGAGCGTTGCCACGCACAGCATTCCACCGCGGAGTGGTTGTGTGATCATCATGTCATCTCGCCCTGTGTGATTTGGATGAGGTTGCCGCAGGTGTCGTCGAAGATCGCGGCCGAGACGCTGCCGTAGTCCTTGGGAGGCTGGGTGAATCGCACGCCCAGCGCTCCGAGCCGCTTGTGCTCGGCGGTCAGGTCATCTACGGCGAACGCTGTGAACGGGATGCCGTCCTTCACGAGCGCAGCCTTGTATGTCTGCGTCGCGGGATGTTCGTCGGGCTCGAGGCAGAGCTCGGTGCCATCGGGGTCGCCGGGCGAGACGACCGTGATCCACCGGTACTTGCCCATCGGGATGTCGTGCTTCGCCTGGAAGCCCAGGACCTCGGTGTAGAAGCGGAGCGCCTTGTCTTGGTCGTCGACCGCCACGCTGGTCAGGTTGATGTTCATCCGTGTTGGCTCCCGAATTCGTTTTGAATAAGGCAATCAAAAAGTTCGCAACTCTGTGTAAACTCGCACGTCGTTGTGAGTCGTCCTGATCGGCCAAAGGCCAGTGTGGTCCGGTGCGTGCACGCGCGTCAAGCCCACGAGGCTCACGCGGCATTAGGTGGCCGTTTCGAGTGCGTGCCGCCGGGCCGTCAGTCGCCGAGCAGGTGTGCGTTCCGGATCTCGCCCGCATTGAAGATCACGGGGTTGTCCGGCTGGAGCGCGTAACGCTTGGCGAGTGCGACGTAGTGGTCCGGCAGCTTGGCGAGGTAAGCCCGGTCTTCTTCACTCGTCGAACGCACGATCTTGCCCGGCACGCCCATGACCACCATGCCATCGGGCACCTCGAGCCCAGGCGGAACAACCGCGCCCGCCGCGATCAGGCAGCCACTTCCGATCTTCGTGTGCCCGAGCACGACGGCGCCCATGCCGATGAGCGTGTTGTCGCCGATCGACTCGCCATGCACCACCGCGCCGTGCCCGATGACTACGTCACTGCCGATCACGTTCGCGTACCTGTGGTCGCAGTGGACGACGGCGTTGTCTTGCACGTTCGTGCGATCGCCGATGACGACCGGCGCGACGTCGCCCCGGATAACCGCGCCGTACCAGACGTTCACGTTCGTTCCGAGCCGGACATCGCCGATGACGCGTGCGGTGTCGGCAATGAATCGACCGTCGACTGCTCGGATGGTCATTCGCGTGCTCCGTGATCCTTCGGCGTGTTCCGCGTGTCGAGTCCGAACGCAACGGACGTGCACGATACCGCGTCGGATGGGGACGCCGTTGGACGGAGGCGGCACGGCGTCAAAGCGAGGCGATCTGAGCGTGGTGAATAAAAAAGCGGGGCCACATAAAGCGGCCCCGCTCGATCAAACGCTGATCAGACGTGTTGCGTGTCGATTTAGCGACGGCGACGCGTCAGGCCGAGGCCGGCACCCGCGAGGATCGCAAGCGAGCCGGGGGCGGGGATGAACGAGACGTCGTCGAGGTAGATCACGCCGCTGTTCGAGGGACCGTCGCCGCTGAAGGTCTGGATGGCGTACACGACGCGGGCGAGGTCAGCGCCGGCGGGCGCGATGCCGCTGGCGGAGAACATCTCGTACGTGCTTCCCGAGGGTGCGATGGTGGTGTTCGCGGTGCGTCCGACCTCGACATCGTTGACCGAGTCGCGCCACTCGATGCGATACTCAACGCCCACATCGAACGGGTTGGAGGGCGTGGCGTGGAAGCCGCTGAAGGTGTACTCGGTGCCGGCAGTCACGACGACGTCTTGGAACATGCCGGCGAAGTTGTTGTCGTCGCCGAGGATCTGGATCTCGGCGTGCTGGGCACCCGAGAGGGGCGAGGCGGTGCCGTTGAATGCCGCGGCCGAGCCGCCACCGCTGAAAGCTTCCCACGAGCCGACGAACGGGGGGCCGTCCGCGGTGATCGGATCCTCGAAACCGGCGTTGACAAACAGGTTGGCGTTGGCGGCGGTCGCGAGGGCGGCACCCGCGACAGCAGCGATGACTGCGTACTTCATGTCTCTATCTCCCTACGAGCGGGCTGGCCTATTCCAGCACCGCGCATTGTCTTGACACGCAGGCTACCACAAATGGTGGTTTCCGAGGCGAGAAATGGCGGTTTTCAAGGCTCTAGGGCCGCGTCTCGGCATGCACGAAACGTTACGGCGGGCCGTTTCGGCCGATAGATCAAGCCCGGGTCGGCCAGCAGAGCAGATAAGGCGTCGAGAGCATGTCGCGTGGTAGGGGCTGAGCGGCGAGAATTTACGTCGTCCGTACGGCGGTTATTGGCGGCCATGCTCACACGCCCACCATCACGGCATGCTCGCGTGCCTGTCGTTCTGCACCAAGTCTGCTCAGCCCGACTTCCAGATTCATGCCCGCGAGGGCTTCAATTTGCTTATTCAATTGTGAGGCCTAGACTTGCGTTCGATTCGCCGGTGGCCTCGGTCGTCTTTGCAGTACATAAGAGTGCGTGCGTGGGCGGCGTCAGGAAGTTGCTGGCAGCCTCGCGGGGATTCCGCGAGTGCTCCTTCCAGCACCGGCCCTCCAGTACCAATTTCGCCCGAAGATCGCCGCGAGGATTCGCAGCGACCTCGCCGCGGGGTTCCGGATTGCCCACACCCAACGACGCCCAGCCTTCGCTGGACCGTCGCCGGAGACTCTGCGTTGACCACCCGCAACATCGATTCCTCTACAACCACCGACACTGCCGGAAGCTTCGACGAGCTCGGCCTCTCGGCTGCGCTCCTTCGCGCCGTCGCGGCCGAGGGCTACACCACACCCACCCCGATCCAAGCCGAATCGATCCCGCCGGTTCTCGCCGGCCGTGACGTGCTCGGTTGCGCCCAAACTGGCACCGGTAAGACCGCCGCGTTCTCGCTGCCGATCCTCGATCTGCTTAGCGAAGACGGCGCCGATCGCCGGCGTGGCGGGCGACGCCTCCCCCGCGTGCTCATCCTCTCGCCCACACGCGAGCTCGCGACACAGATCGCCGACAGCATCCGCACCTACGGGCGGCACACGCGCCTCAAGCACGTCGTGATCTACGGCGGCGTCAGCCAGCACCGCCAGGTCCGCGCGCTCGACGCAGGTGTCGACATCATCGTCGCCACGCCCGGCCGACTCATGGACCTCATGGAGCAGGGCTTTGTTGACCTCAGCGAGGTCGAGACGTTCATCCTTGATGAGGCCGACCGCATGCTCGACATGGGCTTCATCCAGCCCATCCGCCAGATCGCCCAGAACATTCCCGACGAGCGTCAGACGCTGCTCTTCTCGGCGACCATGCCCGGCAGCATCTCGAAGCTCGCCAACTCGCTGCTGCGCGATCCCGTTCGCATCAGCGTGACACCCGTCGCCTCGGCTGCGCCCCTCATCGACCAGGCGCTCTACCTGGTGCCCGGCGAGCAAAAGGCGGCCCTGCTCGTGCACATGCTCGAAGACCCCGAGATCGAGAGCGCGGTCGTGTTCGTCCGCACCAAGCATGGTGCTGATCGCCTGACCAAGCGGCTGACCAAGGGCAAAATCCGCGCCGAGTCCATCCACGGCAACAAGTCGCAGAACCAACGGCAGCGCGCCCTTGAGTCCTTCCGCTCCGGCCGCTCCCGCGTGCTCGTTGCGACAGATGTCGCCGCTCGCGGCCTTGACGTCGACGGCATCACCCATGTCTTCAACTTCGACCTGCCCAACGAGCCCGAGGCGTACGTCCACCGCATCGGCCGTACAGGTCGGGCCGGAGCGACGGGCTTTGCCGTCTCGTTCTGCAGCCGGGAGGAGCGCAACTTCCTGCGCAATATCGAACGCCTCGTCGGCGAGCGCATGACGCCGACCGAGATTCCCTCCGACTTCGAGTACCGCAACCAGCACGCCAACAGCCATGCGAACCACGGCGCGGTCTTCACCTCGGGCCACACTCCCGGCCCCCGCCCCGCGGTCGTGCCGCGTCACAACGATCGCGACGCTCGCCCGGCGCGAGACGACCGCCCGTCGTACACCCTGCGTGCCGATCGCGTCGCCGAGCCCAAGAGCCCGCACAAGCCCAAGCAGGGCGGCAAGCCAGCCCGTGTGAGCCGATCGATTCTCGCCGACGAGACCGCCAGTCAACCCACGCGCAAGCCTCGGCCCAAGCACCAGTCAAAGGGCGGTCCCAAGAGCGGCCCGAAGGGCGGACGCGGCGGCAAGCCCAGCGGCGGCAAAGGCACCTCCCGCCGCCTCGGCAAGCCCGGCACCGGCAGCAAGGGACGCTCGGCCGTCCGATAGCGGCTGCGGGACTTACCCAGTTGCCTGGCACCCCGCCAAGCAACCAACGCCGCGATTCAGCCCAACAGGCCTCAGGTCGATAGAGCGAACACCCCGTGTAGGGTGTTCGTTCGCGCATGTGCACCGCGACTTCGTGGTGCGTGCGATGCAGGGGCGACCGGGTGGGGTGGCACGCGATGTCGAGGTGGGACACGCAAGTAAGGTCGATGCTGCGGCCGCGCTCGCGGAAGGCATCGCCTGCGCTGAAGCGCTACGCGACGCCCGCGGCCGTTGTTGTCGTGGTCCTGTCGTTGGGTGCGATCGCGTGGTTGTCGCTCGCCTGGGCCCACAGCGTCCTGACGGTCCGCGCGCCGCTCGCAGCATTGCGAGGTGATGTCGTGCACCTCGACGAGGTCCTCACGATGTCGGCGCGCATGCACGCCGCGACGGGTGAGGACTCGTGGCGCAAGCGTTACGACGCGCACGTCGGCCTGCTCGACGAAGAGCTCGCAGGCGCACGGGCACTCTCGATCGAGCTGCTTGGTGAAGACCTTGTCGAACTGACCAATGCTGCCAACGCCAAGCTGGTGGGGATGGAGGTCGAGAGCTTCGACCTCGTCGCGGCTGGCGATCTCGCCGGGGCGTCCCGCTTGCTCAGCTCGCGTGCGTACTTCGACGCCAAACGCGAGTATGCCAAGGGCATGGACAACCTCTGGGACGAGATGGGACTCTCGTCTGAGCGACAGATCCGGCGCGTGCGGGCATCGATTCTTGCTGTGGCGATGGTCAGTCTTGCGGCTCTGGGCCTGATCTTGTTTACGTGGCGGTCCCTCGCGCAGCGCGTGTGGATCGAGCAGGTTGCCGCCGGAGAGCAAGGCGTGGATCAGCACGCCGGCAAGCGTCGGGCAACGCTCATTGCGTGCGCGGTCCTTCTCGTCGGTGCGGGAGTGACCGCCGCCGCCGTGCGTCGCGCGCATGTCGAATCGACCGAGCTTGCGACGGCGCGGCTCGAAGCGCTCGCGGTCGAAGCGCGGGACATGATCCGCCGGCGGGCATCGATGATCGCCCAGTCGATCGCGGGTGCCCGCGGCTTGTTTGCTGCGAGCGAGACGGTCACGCGGGACGAGTTCCGCGCGTATTGGGCGGCGAAGGGCACCGCGGCGTTCGACACCATCGCCGCCGTCGGGAGCCTTGAGCTCTCGCCGACTGGGAACCATCGGACGACGCACTTTGTCGCGTCGGCCGCATCGGGCCAAGTCTCCCTGCAGGGTGGCGTGTTTGTCGGCGAGGACTTCCGCAGTACCATCGCTCGAGCGCAGGCTCGCGGAGGCGCGGCGCTCGAACTCTTCGACGGCAGGGGCATACGCCCGGGCGCGGGCCGCTACTTCGGCATGTTTGTGCCGTTGGAAGACGACTCGCGCACTGCCGGCGCGGCCAGCTCCATGCTGTTCGCATTGATCGATCCCAACGAGCTCTTTGATGCGAGCGCTGTAGCTGACATGGTCGACGTTGTTGTGCGCGAAGGTGTGTCCGATGCGAGTGGCGAAGCGCGGGGGCCACTCGTGTGGTCGCACGAAGCCGGGATCGAGGCAGCCGATGCGGACTCGGCCGGGGCGGTGTTCCAGCAGCAATTGGGTGTGGACCTCGGCGGCGAGTCGTGGCTGATCGAGGCGGCGAGCCGACCCGCCTTCGAGGCGTCGGTCGGTCAGCGAAGTGTGGGCCTGACCACGGCGGTTGGCGTCGTGATCACACTGTTCGCCGCGGCATGGTCGTGGCTGCTCGCGGTCGGTCGCGGCCGGGCATTGGCAATGGTCAGCGACATCACGCGTCGCGTGCGCACGCTCGCGCTGGTCGCCGAGCGAACGCACAACGTCGTGATCATCGCCGATGCCGACCGTCGCATCACGTGGGTCAACGACTCGTTCTCCCGGCTCACCGGGTACACGCTCGAGGAGGTCGTTGGGAAGTCGCCAGCGATGCTCCAGTGCGAGCGAACCGACCAACACACGGTCGCCGAGCTGAGCGAAGCCCTTCGCGCGGGGCGGGGTTTCGGGGGCCAGCTTCTGAACGTCTCCAAGGATGGCCGCGAATACTGGGTCGAGCTCGACATCCAGCCGCTGCTTGGCCCGGATGGCGAAGCGCAGGGATACATCGCGGTCGAGCGCGACCTCACCGAGCGCATCGAGTACGAGCGGGCGCTCACCGAGGCGACCGCCACAGCCGAGCGGGCGACCGAGGCAAAGAGCCGCTTCCTCGCGAACATGAGCCACGAAATCCGCACGCCGCTCAACGGCATCATTGGTTTCGCCGATCTGCTCATGCGCAACGCCGACAAGGGCGACGAGTCCGAGCGTGCCGAGTGGATCGGCATCATCCACGGCAGCGGCACGCACCTGCTGAATCTGCTCAACGACGTGCTCGACATGTCGAAGCTCGACGCGGGCAAGATGGACGTCGCCCTCGCGCCGTGCTCGCCCGCTCGCGTGATCTCCGCGGCGGTGATGATCCAGCAGTCCGCGGCGGCCGAGCGCGGTCTCACGCTCAGTGTGGTCTTCGAGGACGGCGTGCCCGATGCGATACGCGGCGACGCAACGCGCCTCCGGCAGATCATGCTCAACCTCGTCGGCAACGCCGTGAAGTTCACGGAGGTCGGCGCGGTCAAAGTCATCATCGGCCCGGCAACAACCGGCGACGGCTCGCCCGCGCTGCGCATCCGAGTCGCTGACACGGGCATCGGCATGACCGATGAGCAACTCGGCAGACTCTTTGGCGTCTTCGAGCAGACCGACGCGACGATCGCCGATCGCTTCGGCGGCAGCGGGCTCGGGCTTGCGATCTCGAAGCGCATCGCCGAACGTCTTGGGGGCGACATCACCGTTACGAGCACGCCCGGGGTCGGCAGCGTCTTCACGCTTACGATCGCGGCCCCGCCGCTCGAAGCGGGCGAGTCGCTTCGGGATGAACTGCTGTCGTCATCCTCGGGCTCGGTCGGCCGGTCGGCTGCAGGACCCCTTGCGGGCGTGCGCGTTCTCGTCGCCGACGACGTTGAGGCAAACCGTCGGGTGTGCCAGCTCTTCTTGACCGAGGCCGGCGCCGAGGTCGTGCTCGCCCACGACGGTATCGAGGCGGTCAACGCGTGCATGCACGCCGCGTTCGATGTGGTCTTGATGGACGTGCAGATGCCGACGCTCAGCGGCTTGCAGGCGACGCGCCAGCTGCGTGAAGTGGGCGTTGGCGTCCCCGTCATCGCGCTCACCGCGTACTCGGGGGGCGCGGACCGTGAGCGGTGCGAGGAGGCCGGGATGGACGACTTTCTCGTGAAGCCGTTCGAGCCTGCAGCGCTCGTGCAGATGTGCTCGGTCTACGCCGCGCGGACGCCTAAGCGCGAGCCAGAGCCGGCGAGCCTTGCGATGGACGACGACGAAACGGCATTCGGCGATCCCGTGCTGCGATCGGTCGCACTGTCCTGGTTGCGCGAACTCCCCACGCAGCTCGACGAGATCGAACGCTGCCATGCCCAGGGGGATGCCGAGGCGGTGGGGAAGATCTCGCACGCCATCAAGGGCACAGGGGGCACCGTGGGCTTGCCCGCGTTTACTTCGATCGGCGAGGCGCTGGAGCGGGCTGATGGCGGCTCGATTTCGCTGGTCTTGTCCCGGGCGCGAACGCTGTGCGAGGAGACTGTTCACCGTCTCGGGGCGTCGGACGATACCGGTTCCGACGCTGGGTCCAAGGCGGCCTGAAGCTCCGCGGGCTTGCCTTCCTCGCGGCCTCGCACGTGACGGTGCGTCACGTTATAAGCTGCGCCTACGCTGCGAAGCGATTGCTTCGGCAGCCCGTGAATCATTTGCCTTTGTAAAGGAGCTTCGATTGAACCACACACGTTTTCGTCGTTTCGGACTTGCTTCGTTGGTCGCCTTGCCGCTTGGCGCAACACTCGTAGCTTGCGACGCCACACCGCCCAAGGAGGAGGATCGTGCGGGCCTGCTTTCGGAATCGGCGGATCTCCGCAACGAGTTTGAGGCAGCGGTTCCGGGCTTGAACAACCAGATCGCCCAGTCCGCCGCGTACGTCGTGTTCCCTGATGTTGGCCAGGCCGGTTTCATCGTCGGCGGGCAAGGCGGTCGCGGCGCGGTCTACCGCCCATCGGGTCAGCACATCGGTTGGGCGACCCTGTCTACGGCAAACATCGGCCTGCAAGCCGGCGTGCAGAACTACTCGATGCTCATGCTGTTCCAAGACGAGGCAGCAGTCTCACGTTTCCGCGACAATCAGCTGTCCGGCAATGCCAACTCGGTCGCTGTTGCTGGCGATGCCGGCGGCTCGGCAATGAGCAAATTCGACAACGGCGTTGCCGCCTACCACAAGACCCGCGGCGGTTTGATGGCCGGGCTCCAGTTCGGGCTCGACAGCATCAAGTACAGCCCAGAGTTCCCCGGCGATCCCCGCTGATCGCAGCCGCCTTCTGACTAGCGCCTCTCTTCAACGCCCGGCCGGAGCGCCGGGCGTTTTCGTGCGCTCAGGTCAACCGAGCGCGACCAGCATCCGGCTCAAAAACTCGGTCTGCAGGTTCTTCGCGTCATTCGACACCCGTCCGAAGCCCGCGTGCTCGCTCGGCGCGCCGGTCTCGGGCCACGTTGTCGATTCGATGAGCGACGGGTCGCGTCCGCCCGCCGTGTAGTGCGCTCGCAGCCGATCGAGAAACTCGCGCTGCACCGGCCACGGGACAATCTCGTCGGCCTCGCTGTGCAGCGAAAGCAGCGGCAGCGGGGCGAAGCCGTCGAGATGGGCCGATGCGTCGAGCGCGGCGACAACCGAACGGTCGTGCTCGATGCCCCACGACGAAGCCTCACCCTCGGCGTGACTCGGAAAATACAACCCGTCGAGCCAGCCGGTCGTGCCCTCGACCGCGGCGCAACGAAACGAATGCGGCTCGCACAGGCGGCGCAGCGTCACCATGCCACCGGCGCTCATCCCACCGATGCCGAGGCGATCAAAGTCAAAGCACGCCGCGTCGGGCATCGTCCGCGCCGCAGCGATCACCGCATCGACCTCGCCGAGCGCACCGGCGAGGATGTCCAGCGTGCGACGCGGGTGGTGCATCGAGACGTCGTAGCGTTCGCCGTGCCCGGGCAGGTCGATGCTGATGCACGCGATGCCCGCGCGGAGCCACCGCATGTAGCGCCCAGGATCGAGCTCTTTGTACGCCGTGCGTCCGTGCATCCAGAACATCACGGGCGCGGGCGACTGCCAGTCCGGGTGGGCTGCGAGCGTCGGCACGCCCGCCAGGGTGAGCGTGCGGGCAAGCTCATCGAGGTACTTGGGCAGGCGATGCGCCGCGGGCCGCGTCACAGCGCGATCCGCGAGCCCGGCTCGATCGGGTCGGGCACGTCCGCCGTGCGGAGATCGTCCTGCGTCATCGCGGTGCGGGGCGAGAGCTCGATCACGCAATCGGGGTCGCCGTCGGCAGTTTGGGGCACATCGACGCCGATCTCGCCAAGCCAGCGTGCCGCACGCTGGGTCTGGATCTGTGCGCTCGACGCGGGCGAGTCGACGCCCTCGGCGTTCTTGATCGGTGCGAACTCTTCGACGCGATCCGTTTCGTACACGATCGAGCCCTTGGCGAGCTCGAGCGCGTCGAACACGAACTGTTCGAGCTTCACGCCGTTCGGCTCGGCGGGCTCGACCGCTTCGCCCGTGTCGGTATTGACGTGTGGGATCTTCTTGTCGGCCCGGTGAAATGGCAGCGCGAAGTCGGGGTCGCCGCCGACGCGGGCGACGAAGTCGACGCCGAGCGCGTGGATCGCGATCGAGCCGGCGAGGAAGCGGAGGGTGCCGTCGGCGGTCGTTTCGCGCTGGAGGTCCATCGGCAGATCGGAGTACTCGATCACACGGACCTTGCCGTCGACCGAGCAGAAGTTGCCGAGCTTTTCTTCGGGGTAGGCCTTGGGAATCATCTTGCTCGACATCTCGCCCGACGAGCCGGGGCCGGCCGCGTGCAGCCCGAGGAAGACCGGGTCGATCGGCTTGACGATCGGGTTGTCGACCTGGAAGTACGAGATGTGCTCGATGCCTCGCCGCTGCATCTCCTCGATGCTGCCGGACTTGACCAGTGCGCTGAGCGCGCCGCCGTGCCCGTCGGGGTTCGTCGCGATCGTGTGGGGGTTGGACAGCAGGACCCGGCCCGTCGCCGCATCGAAGCTCGGCATCGTGCCCTGCGCGAAAAACCGAACGTTGCCCTGGTCGAGCCCGAGGTAGTCGTGCGTGTTGAAGAACGAGCACGTCGCGTCGTGGTTGAGCGGGCTTGTCATGATGTACCACGGGATCACCCGGCCGAAGCGGTCTTGGGCCGCGAGGATCGCGTCAGCGAACATCTGAAACAGCGGCTTGCGCGTCACCGCGCCCGCCGGGTAGCAACCCTTTGGGCCGTCGTACCCGAGCCGAGAGCCCTGACCGCCCGCAACGGTGAAGCACGCGACCTTGCCTGAGCGGAGCAGCGCCTCGCCCTGCTCACGGATCGCAGCCTCGTCCCAGCCGTCGCCGTCGCGGGCAAAGTAGGAGGCCGGCTCGATCGTGTCGGGCAGCGCGAACTCGGGCTTCGTGGTCACGTATCGCTTGATCCACGCCGGCACGCACGACCAGTCGATCGCCCGGATCTGCCGGGCCAGCGACTCTTGCTCGGTGTGGTTCAGGCGGTCCCAGAATGCCAGGAGGTGCTCCTGGCCGGCGGGTGCGAGCAGGTCACGAAGTTCTTGCGAGGTGGTCATCGAGTGCTCCTTGGCTCCAGTCTATGACCGGCTCGCAGGCGTTCGCGGTAGGCTCGGACGATGAGCGAACAACCGTCGGGCAGTGCGAGCAAGACTGGGCAGCCGCGCCACCAATTCGGACAGCAGCGAGCGCTTGCCGGCGGCGTGCTGATCGCGCCATCGATCTTGTCGGCCGATTTTGCCGCGATGGGCGACGACGCCCGGGGCGTGCTCGACGCCGGCGCCGACCTCTTGCACCTCGACGTCATGGACGGCCACTTCGTGCCCAACCTCACGATGGGCCCCGACATGGTCCGAGGTCTCCGCCGAGCGCTGCCCGACGCCCATCTCGATGCCCACCTCATGGTCACCGACCCCGATCAGTTCGTCGAGCCCTTCGCGCGGGCCGGCGCGGACCACTTCACCTTCCATATCGAGACGCGCTCGGGCGACGACGCCCGCGGGCTCGCCGATCGCATCCGCGACGCGGGCATGACCGCGGGGCTCGCGATCAACCCGCCGACCGATCCTGAGAAGTTCCTTGCTGTCGCCGACGCGTTCGACCTGCTGCTGGTCATGAGCGTGAACCCGGGCTTTAGCGGGCAAGCGTTCATGCCCGAGGTCCTAAGCACAGTCCGCGCCATCCGAGATCGCTTGGGCAACACGCCGAGAATTCAGATGGACGGCGGCGTCTCGCCCGGCACCGCGCCGGCCTGTCTGGAGGCGGGGGCGGACGTGCTGGTCGCGGCCTCGGCGATCTTCTCCCGGCCGACCGACGAACGGGGCGGGGTTATCGCCTCGTTGCGGGGGGGCGCGTAGAACGCCTGGGCGGCATTGTCCCAAACAAAGTGCTATCGTATTGATTCCGTTGCATCGAATCTCGCGGCGGTCTTGGGTCATAGACTCGGGGCCGCCCGATGAACCGGACGGACGGAAAACGCTGGTGCATGCGGGATCGCGTCGGTCCGGCAGCACCCAGCATCGGGAACGCGCTCCATGGCCAAATCCGATCAGCTGACGTTCGTCCTTGTGCCAGCCGGCTCGACCGCGTGGGAAGAATCCGGCCGTGTGACCGGCGGGGCAGACCTGCCGCTCTGCCCCGAGGGGCGTGCACAGGCGTCCAAGGCTGCCGAAGAGCTCTCGTCGCGGTCGATCTCGCTCGTGCTGCACGCGAGCGACGATGCCTCGGTTGAGACCGCCAAGCTGATCGCGTCGGCCTCGGGTTGCAAGACCCGAACCGTCGAGGATCTTGCCGAGATGTCGCTCGGCCTGTGGGAGGGCTTGGCCGCCGAGGAGTTTGCCGAGAAGTTCCCGACCGCGTCGAAGCAGTGGCAGGACGATCCGGCATCGATCGTGCCGCCCGAAGGCGAGACGCTGTCGGCTGCGGACGAGCGCATCGTCGCATCGCTCGCGCGGGCGCTCGAGAAGACCAAAGCCAGCGGCGCGATCGCCGTGGTGCTGCGCCCGGTTGCGCTGGGGCTTATACGATGCTGGCTCAAGGGTTTGCCCGTGTCCAAGGTCTGGGACTCGGGCGAAGACGGCTCGCATGCAGGGGCTGCCGAGTGGCACTCGCTGCCGCGGGCCGACCTCAAGGGCGTTCGGGCACGCACGAGCGCATGATGTAGCGTGTGATTCGGCGCGTGATTCGCGAGTTGCCCCCGCGCGGGGCGCGACCGACCTGGCGGGCTCAACTCTGAAGCTCGCTATGGCAGGAAGGACTCTGCACATATGAAGACCCAAGCCATCGCCCGCAGTTGGTCGGACGTGAAGCCCGCGAAGCGGTCAGCGATTCCCGAGGGCCTTTGGCTCCGGTGCCCCGCCTGCTCGAGCATGATCTACCGCCGGCAAATGGAAGCGAATCAGCACGTCTGCCCCGACTGCAACCACCACTACCGCATCGGAGCGACCGAGCGCGTTCGTCAACTGGCCGACCCCGACTCGTTCGTCGCGGAGTTCGACCATCTCGAGAGCACCGACCCGCTGAACTTCACCGATCTCAAGGCGTATCCCGACCGCGTGGTGAAGGAAAAGGCCAAGTCCGGTCGGCCCGACGCGGCCCTCGCGGGCGAGTGCTTCATCAAGGGTCGGCAGGCTGTCGTCTGCTGTCTCGACCTGCACTTCATGATGGGCTCGATGGGATCGGTCGTCGGCGAGATTGTCACGCGATCCATCGAGGTCGCGACCGAGCGAAGCCTGCCCCTCATCATCGTCAGCGCCTCCGGCGGCGCGCGGATGCAAGAGTCGGGCCTGAGCCTCATGCAGATGGCCAAATCGTCCGCCGCCCTCGCGCGGTTTGACGACGCGGGCGGCCTGTTCATCAGCGTGCTCACCGACCCGACCACCGGCGGCGTCACCGCCTCCTTCGCGATGCTGGGCGATGTGATCCTCGCCGAGCCGAAAGCCCTCATCGGCTTCGCGGGCCCGCGCGTCATCCAGCAGACCATCCGCCAGGACCTGCCCGAGGGCTTCCAGCGCAGCGAGTTCTTGCTCGAGAAGGGTCTGGTTGACCGCGTGGTCCATCGCCACGACCTGCGCAGCGAGATCGCCCGCCTCATCGACTACACCGGCAAGTGACCCCCGCGGACGACCATGACGACTACGACGAGCACCCGGAGGACCGGCATCCGCTGCGTCGGGGGCTCGGCGTGATCTTTCGACTCGCCACGCCGCACGTGCTCGGGCTGCTCGCGGGCTTGGCGTTTAGTGCGTGCATGGTCGCAGCCTTTGACCCATTCAACCTGTGGCCGTTGGTTTTCCTTGCGCCGTTGCCGCTCGTGCTGCTCGCGCGGGCGAGCGATCGCGCGCGGGCGGCGGTCTGGGCGGGTGTAGGCAGTGGGGGCATGTGGGCGTGGTTCAGTTGGTGGATGTGGACGGTCACGGCCGCGGGCACGCCCGCACTGATCGCGCACCAGATGATCTTCGTGGCCCTGTTCGTCTGGCTGATCTCGGGCCTCCATCGCCGCGTGCCAGCGATCGGGATGAGCATCGTCGTGCCCATCGTCTGGACCGGCATTGAGGTCTTGCGTGGGAGCGTGCTGTGGGACGGGTACCCGTGGTATCTGCTCGCGCACCCACTGATCGATGCCGAGCCGTTGCACCGGCCGGCCGCACTCGGCGGGGCGTATCTGGTCTCGTTCCTTGTCGCGGCATGGTCGGGCATTGTGGTCGACGCGCTGCGTCGCCCGCGATCTCGGGCTCTGCTTGTTCAGCAGGGCATCGTGGCAGCGGTCGTTGCGGGCGTCTGGGCGATCGCAGCGCTGCTGCCGATGCCCGCCGCAACCGGTGTCGTCCGGCTCGCGGCGGTGCAAACCAACGTGCCCGTTTCAAACAAGCTCCGCTGGGAATTCGCCCAGCGCGTGACGGACTTCGGGGACTTCATCGACCTGACAGCAAGCGCTGCCGAGGAGGATGTCGACGCGATCGTCTGGCCCGAAACGATGTTTCCGGGCGAGCGGCTCGATCCGAGTGCCGTGGCGGTCGAGCGCGCGGCGAACCTGGTCTGGCCGAACGCCCTTCCAACCGGCGAGGCACTGCCATCAACCGCACTTGTGGATGCGTTGCTCGAGTATCAGCGTCGCATCGGCGTGCTCATGATCGTCGGCAACACCGGTTTCGACGGTTTCGCGATCGACACGGCCGGCGGCGAGATCGCCTACGACTGGGATGCCCAGTTCAACAGCGCGTTCGTGATCGATGACGGCCGCGTGCTCGATCAGCGGTACGACAAGATGGTCCTCACGCCCTTCGGCGAGGTGATGCCGGGCATATCGCGTGTGCCGTGGCTCGAGCAGGCATTGCTTGCGCTGGGTGCTGGCGGCATGACGTTCGAGCTCTCTGCCGGTAGAGCGCGGACGGTCCTTGAAATTATCGGTCGCGATGGCAGCGTGAAGCGCGTCGCCACGCCAATCTGTTTCGAGGTGACTGCACCCAAGGCCTGCCGAGACCTGGTCTTCGCGGATGGGAAGCGGCGAGCGGATGTCATGGTCAGCCTGAGCAACGACGGCTGGTTCGGTGATTTCGACCGAGGCCGGGCGCATCACCTTCGCATCGCCCGCTGGCGGTGCGTGGAGCTGGCGACGCCGATGCTGCGGAGCGTCAACACGGGCATCTCGTCCGCCATCGACGCCGACGGTCGGATGCTCGGGCAGCTCACGCCGCGCGAGCCGGGCGTGCTCGCGGCAGACCTGCCGACGACCGGCGCGGTCACTGTCTACGGCCGAATCGGCGACGCGTTCGGCTTCGCCTGTTTCGCGATCACCGCGATGCTCGCGCTGGTCACATTGGTGCTCGATCTGCGGCGCGAGCCCGATGGGCCTGACGAGATCGACGCCGAATGATCCTCGGGCGGCCCGCGAGCCGATGACCCGTGGGCACGATTTGGCTGCGAGCATTTCGTGAACAGCCACGCCCGCTGCGACGTAGGCTCCCCAGCCCCGCGTTGCTCTCGAACTTTCCGACGCCTCGGTTCCACAGGATCCCGTTCCATGATGACCTCCACGCCCCGATCTGTCCGTCGCATTTCGCGTTTCGCGCTGGTCGCGACGGCCGCCGTGTTCACGCCCGCTGCGTTGCTTGCGGGCTGTGCCGGCACGGGTAGCAGCAGCGACGGCCAATGGGTCAACGGCACGTTCGTCGAGAGCAAGTACCGCGACCCGATCCAACGCTCGGCCCTTCGGGAGCGCGCCGTGGACATGCTGCTCGACGCGACGACCGCGAGCGACCCGCAGACGCGCGCGAACGCGCTCGAAGCGCTTACCAGCGCGCCCGCCCGTTTGGAGACCATCATCGGCTCCGGGCTAGGCGATTCCAACGAGGGCGTGCGGTCCGTTTCTGCGCAGATCGCCGGCCGCGAGCGGCTCCGCGCCTCGCTGGCCGATCTGGAGTCCATGCGATCCGATCCGTCGATCTATGCCAAGCTCAGCGCGATCTACGGCCTGGCGAGCCTCGGCTCGCCCGTCGATCAGACGCCAATGGCCTCGGCATTGCTCGATCACCCGTCGACGCGCGTCCGTGCCCACGCGGCGTTCTTGCTCGGCGAACTCGGAAACGCCTCGGCGCGCGGGCTGCTGACCGACGCGCTGACAACCGATATGCCCCGGGCCGGTTCGGCCGAGCTCAAGCTGCTCCAGCTCCAGATCGCCGAGGCGCTGATCAAGCTCGGGGACGACGAGCAGGTCCAGGCGGTGCGGGCGGCGCTCTATCCATCGCGACCCGAAGAGCTCGAAGCGACGGCGCTGGCGGTGCAGATCATCGGCGAGGTGCGTGACCGCGCCTCGATCGACGAGCTGATCTATATCTCGGCGTACACCGACGAGGGCGGCCGGGCGATGCCCGCCGAGGTCCGCCTTGCCGCGGCACTCTCGCTGGCGAAGCTGGGCGAGCGGCGGGGCGACTTCATCGCCGACGAGTACCGCTTCGATGCGTCGCCCGCCATCCGCGCCCAGGCCGCGTTTGTCTACGGCGAGACGGGTCGGCTCGAGAATCTGCCGAAGGTCGAGAACATGCTCGACGACCCCGACCCGCGGGTCCGCGTGGCAGCCGCGGCCAGCGCGATCCGGACGCTCGACATCGTCCAGTCGCGGTCGTGACGCAACCGAGCACTCTCGGGCGGCGATCCGGGCACGCGGGCGTTTGACGGCCCCGGGCAGGTTCGGTAAAAATTCACCCCCGCAGCCGATCTCCGGGCCTCGCTCGTGCAACCACGGGCAAGACCGGGCCGGAGCGAATGCGGGAACCGTGCCCCCTCGGGGGCGTCGCAAGAACAGATTGACCGCGTTCTGGTGGCCGATGCGCCAGCACGCGGGGCGGGGCCGTGCTACGGTTGCCCGCAACGCCAGCACGCCGGACGCGTGCTGACCACGACCAGCCAAGCCACACCGTGCCAATCACGGCATGTGGCCCCCGCAGGAGACCTGCCCGTGCACATTCTGACGAAGGTGTTCGTCCTCTTTGCCGCAGTGCTGAGCCTCTTGCTCGCGGCACTGACTATCCCGTTCGCCTACAACGCCAACGCGATCAACGAGGCCTTCCTCGACGAGCGTGACGCGAAGGACGCGGCCCTCGGCCAGCTCCAGGCGCAGTCGACCGCGTTCGATGCCGAGCTCAGCCGGGTGCAGGGCGAGATCGCGACGATCCAGAACGACCTCGCCCAGCGCGAGGCCGAGATCAACGACCTCCGCAGCGAGAACACCCGCCTGCTCACCGACAAGCGCAACGCCGAGAACGCCCGCGACGCGATCGCGGGCCAGGTCGATCAGTTCGGCGAGACGATCAAGACCCAGACCGAGCTCGTCGCGAACTATCGCTCGGAGATCACCTCGCTCCGCGATGCCGAGCTCCGGTTCCGCCGCGAGAAGCTGCAGCTCGAGGACCGCGTGAACGATCTCGAGAGCAACAACGAGGTGCTCACGCAGACCCAGCGGGCCCTGCAAGAGCAGCTTGCTGAGGCGCGGGAGGCAATGGACTCGGGCTTCTCGAGCCGATCGGGCACGGGCGCAACCAGCAGCGATCCCTTCGTGTACAGCGGGCCGGCGATTGTCGGCCGGGTCCGCGAGGTTGAGCGTGATGACGCGACCGGCCAGCTCCTCGCCCGCGTCGACCTGGGTCAGAACGATCAGATCCGCGAGAACATGAAGCTCTTCATCACCCGGGGCGATGAGCAGTTCCTCGCGAACCTCGTTGTCGTCGAGACCGACCTCGAATGGTCGGTCGGCCGAATCGACACGCTCGGCACGGACAACAGCATCCGCCCCGGCGACATCGTCCGCTCGACCCTTCAGTAGCCCTCGCCGGCTCTCCCACGGACAATCGTGTCCCGACCGAGGAATTGACCCATGGCCGACTTTGGAATGCAAATGCCTGGTGGCAAGATGCAGCGGGGCCCTGTTCCCGATGTCTACGCCGCCCTGATGGCACTCGCCTGCGTCGCGCTCGTTGCAGCGTGCGTGGTCGTTTATCAGGGTGCCGCCCGTGTCGGCCCCGACGGCAACGCGATCGGCGTGCAAGACCAGAACAACATCAAGCTCCCCGGCCGATAAGCGTGGGGCGTCGGGCTTCTGGGGTTGAACAAAAACGCCACCAGAAGCAGCCGATCGCCCGCTTGACTAGCGGGCTTTCAAGGCTAGATTTCCTCCCTGCCAGCGGCCTGTTCGCGTTGGCCGGCGACAACTCGGGGCGGTAGCTCAATTGGTTAGAGCATCGGACTGTCGATCCGAAGGTTGCGGGTTCGATTCCCGTCCGCCTCGCTTCTCAAACGCCCTTGGCATCTTGCCAAGGGCGTTGTCTTTTGTGCATCAAATGGCGTGGCGATACCTCGCCCGCGCCCATCAGCGTCTCGCGTTTGCGTCGTTCCGTGCCGCCGGTCGAGCACGCAGCGCGGGCACGATGCCGCCGGACAACGCCCTTGACACGTTTCGTCTGAGGCCGATAGCCGCGGGCTCGGCTGGTGAACACAGTTGTCGGGCCTGACTGCGAGCCGCATTGATAGCTGTACAAAATCCACGGCCGCCGGGGCGTATACCTCGGTGATCGCTTCTTGTGAACGAGCGTTTGCTGTCCGCTGTCTTAGGCCTCGCCCGACGCCCGCTGCGCATGGCGAACGTGCCTGGGCTGCGTGACCTTTTTCGCGAGCCCGATCCACGACAGCACGCAGATGATGTAGTAAGTGATGTCAAACTCCCACCAGCGATGCTGGTTGGAGGCGCTCGCGGGGTCGTGGTGATGGTTGTTGTGCCAGCCCTCGCCGACCGCGAGCAGGCCGACGAGCCAGTTGTTGCGGCTGTTCTCGCCGGTCTCGTAGTGCCGGTAGCCAAACAGGTGTGTGATCGAGTTGACGGACCACGTGATGTGCCAGACCGCAACGATGCGTACCGCGACGCCCCAGACGAACATGCTCGCGGCGTACTGCAACGCGGCCGCCCCGGTGCCGCCGACGAGCCAGCCGATGAGCCCGCCAACCGCAGTGAATGCGACGACGTGCGCCCCGAAGATCGAGAGCCAGAGCCACGTCTTCTCGAGCCGCATGTAGAAGGGGTCGCTGAGCAGGTCCTTGGCCTACTTGCCATAGACGCCCATGTTCCGTGCGCCCGGGTTGTCGATGATGAGCCAGCCCACGTGCGCCCAGAGGAACGAGTCCAGGGGCGAGTGTGGGTCCTCTTGGTGATCCGACTCGCTGTGGTGATATCGGTGGATCGCGACCCACTTGGCGGGCGTGTCCTCGAAGCAGCAAAGCGCGAGAACCACAAGGCAGCGCTCGAACCAGCGGGGCACCGTGAAGCTGCGGTGCGTCAGCAGCCGGTGGTAGCAAAGGTTGATGCCCTGTCCGAAGACAAACACTCCCAGTAGCGCCGTGATCACTGCAGGCCACGTGAACAGCCACGGCACGAACGCGAGGATCGCAAGCGCATGAAACAGCCCGATCGCGATCGCATACGGCCAAAGCACACGCCCCGGCACCACGTGGTCGGGCAGCGGCAATGCCGGTTGGTGGACATGAGTGGTCGCGGGGGAAGCCGAGTGATCGGGCATGTTTACTTTTCTGTCGGAGAGCGAAGCGAAGGACGTGATCGTAGCCGGCGGCACCATCATTGACGTCATGCAGGCCGCCGCTTCAGGATCGCCAGCGGCAGTCACGAAAGTGCAATTCCGAGGTGTTACGGACCCTCACGCCTCGGTTGTGCCCGACCGCTGCGAGGTAGCGGGCTGCTGTGCGTCGTGACGGGCGCGTCGGCGTGTGGTGTGGTTGATGAGGATCGCAGCCGGTGCATGCCCTGTCGCTTGTACGCTGCCCGCATGAGCGCCGCATGACGCGCGTTAGGAGTCGTCCATGGCCAATGATCAACACGCTGGCTTTGGTCCGCCGAGCGACTCGGTGCAGGCGCTGTACGACACGCTGCGGGCGATCGCGCACGACCACATGCGCCACGAGCGGCCGGGTCACACTCTCCAAGCGACCGCGATCGTGCACGAGGCGTATCTCCGCATCGCGGGCGTCGACGATCAGGTATGGCAGGATCGCAACCACTTCCTCTCCGTGGCGGCGGGCACGATCCGCCGGGTCCTTGTCGACCACGCCCGCGGCCGCGACCGGCTGAAGCGAGGCGGGGGCGACCGCCCGATGCCGATCCATAGCGGTATCGAGGGCGTAGGTGGCGATGAGATCGACGTGCTCGCGTTGCACGACGCGCTCGATACGCTCGAGCAGCAGGACGCGATCGGTGCCCGGCTGGTGGAACTCCGTTTCTTTGCGGGTCTTACGATCGAGCAGGCTGCCGATGTGCTCGACATCGCGCGGAGCACCGCGAGCGTGCGGTGGCGTGCAGCGCGCGCGTGGTTGCATCGCGAGCTTGAGGGAGCGGACGGGGCGGGAAGCTAGCCACCGACGAGTACGGAAGAAGTGCATGCCCCAGACACCGCTCGAAATCATGGTGATGCTCCTCGAACTCCCAGAGGACGAACGCTCGGCCGCGCTGGTTCGCGTCTGCGGTGACAACGCCGAGTTGCGTCGCGAGGTCGAAGAGCTCCTCGCGATCGACGCATCGGCGACGGGCTTTTTGGAGCCGACCGATGCTTCAGTCCCCAGGCTTCGACACGCCCAGCCCGAAGCAGTGGGGCGGTATCGAATTCTTGAAACGATCGGCGAGGGTGGATTCGGCGTCGTGTACCTCGCCGAGCAGAGCGAGCCGATCAAGCGACGTGTGGCGCTCAAGATCATGAAGCCGGGCATGGACTCGGTCGAGCTCCTCCGCCGATTCGAGCAAGAACGGCACATGCTCGCGATGCTCGACCACCCCAACATCGCCCGCGTGCTCGATGGCGGCATCGTGCCGGACGGCCAGCCCAACGCCGGTCGCTCGTACTTCGCGATGGAGCACGTCGCTGGTGTGCCGCTGACAACGTATGTGCGCGACAACGATCTCGATGTCGAGGCACGCATCGCCCTGATCTTGCAGGCGTGTGCCGCGGCACAGCACGCGCATATGAAGGGCGTGATCCACCGCGATCTCAAGCCAAGCAACATGCTCGTGGCCGAGGTCGACGGGCAGCCCGTGTGCAAGATCATCGACTTCGGCATCGCGAAGGTCGTGGAGGGATCGGGCGAGCCGGCGATGACGCAATACACGCAGGCCGGCGCGATGGTCGGCACGCCGCAATACATGAGCCCCGAGCAAGCCCGCGGCTCTGCCGGGGTCGATACCCGGAGCGACGTGTACGCGCTGGGCGTTGTGCTCTACGAGGTGCTCGCGAGCGTGCCGCCGTTTGATGTATCGGCGATGCGAAGCACGGATCGCGATCGGCTCCGCAAGCTCATCACGGAGATCGAGCCCGCTGCACCAAGCTCGCGGATCGGTCGAGCCGAGTCGTCGACCGAGCAGGCCGAGCCGAGAGCCCTCGCGGCGCTGCGCAAGCGCGTGCGTGGCGATTTGGACTGGATCACGCTACGGGCTATGGCCAAGGAACCCGATCGGCGGTACGCCAGCGTCGCGGCGCTGGGTGAGGATCTTCGGCGATACCTGCGGTCGGCGCCGGTCGAGGCGGGGCCGCCGGACGTGTCGTACCGCGTGCGGAAGTTCGTTGCTCGGAATCGCGTGATGGTCAGCGTCAGCACGTTGGCCGCCGTGCTGCTTGGCGCGGGGCGCGCGGGCACCGCGTTCGGGCTCGTGCAGGCGCGGGCCAGCGCCGCCCAGGCCCGGCAGAGCGAGCAGGTCGCCACGCGCGAGGCGGCTGCGGCCGAGGCGATTGTCGAGTTTCTGACCGATGACCTGCTCGCCGCAGCCAATCCGGCGCGCGCGGCCCGGGCCGACGTGACGATGCGCGAGGTGCTTGCCGAGGCGTCGAACAACATCGAGGGGCGATTCGAGGCCGAGCCCGAGGTCGAGATTCGCGTGCGATCGGTCTTGGCCGACACGATGGAGCAGGTCGGGATGGTCGCCGAGGCCGAGCCACATCGTCGGCGCGCGGTCGCCGCGCAGGCGGGAATCAACGGGCCTTCCAGTATCGCATCCATCGACCACCAGCAGGCGCTCGCGACGAACCTCATGAATCAGGGCGACTTTGATGATGCGATCGAGCTGACGCGTGGCATCATCGAAGCGCTCGAAACCTCGGGTGGTAGTCGGGATGGCCAACGCCAGCGTGCACTGAGCAACCTCGGCGCCGCGTATCTGCAAACCGGGCAGTTCCAAGACGCCACGCCCATCCTCGAGCAAACGCTCGCGGCTAAGCGTGAGTCCCTCGGCGATCTCGATTCGAGCACACTGTCGTCCATCCATAATCTCGCGGGCTTGTACGGCGAGATGGGCGAGCTGGAGCGGGCCGAAGAGCTTGCGCGTGAGGCGTACATCGGGAGGCAAGAAGTCGAGGGTGTTGGCGCGACCCGGACCTTCAGCAGCCTCAACGTGCTCGCGTGGGTTCTGACCAAGCAAGGACGGCTCGACGAGGCAGCCGATGCGTTGCAGGGCGCCCTTGCTGTCGCGCGCGAACGCCTGGGACCCGCGCATCCGATGACGATGAGGCTGACGCGAACACTCGCGTTCCAGTACCAGAATCGTGGCGAGTTTGAGAAGGCCGAATCGGTCGTGCGTCCGGCGTACGAAGCGGTGCGTGCAATCTCGGGCATCGAAAGCCCCGACACGCAGACGACGATGTACGAGCTCGGCGCAGCGCTCAACGGCCGAGGCAAGCACGCCGAGGCGGCTGTGTTGCTCGAAGAGTTGGTTGCAGCAACACGTCCGACCCTCGCAGCGGGCGACCCTCGCCTCGCGGACTTTCTCTGGGCGTTCGGCGAAGCGCTCTCGGGCGTCGACCGCTTTGAGGATGCCGAGCGGGCGCTGCTCGAGTCCAATCGCATCATCGAGGCGGGTGACGAGACCGTTCGGCTGCGTCAGCCCCGGACCATCGAAGCCCTCGCCGACCTATACGCCCGCTGGCACACAGCCGACCCGAGCGCGGGCAAGGACGCAGACTCGGCCCGCTGGCGCGCGGTGCTTGACGCGAGCGAAACGCCCTAGGGGACCCTGGGACGCGGTTTTGAGAAAATACTGGCACACGGTCGGGCGCAGCGCGCCCGGTTGTCGCAACCGCTCCCGAGAACCCGTTTCTTTGGGAGAAACCAGCCATGATCCATCGAGCCTTACTCCACCGTTTGCACCACCGAGCGTTCCCGTCAGGCGTTGCCGCCGCACTCGTCGTCGCGAGCGCGACAACCCAGTCCGAGGCTGTCGATCTGGATATCCAGACCGAGGCCGAATATGCGTCGCTGCTTTCTGCGTTCCGCAGCGCCGAGTACGTGCGCAGCGATTACATCGAGGCGATGACCAAGCCGCGCGTCTACGGCGTGCTCGCGGGCACCATGGCGTTCGCCGAGCGCAACCCGCTCGCGACCGATGCACAGCTTGCCAACTACCTCTCGCTCCTCGATGCAAGCATGCGTGCCTACGAGCCGGCCGACCCCGATCTGCTCGATGCCGCCCGATTCGCGGCCGCCCTCCGCTACACCCGCGTCGAGCACCCCTCGCTCGCCGGCAGCGATACCGACGTAAACAGCCGGGCGCTCGAGCTACTTGGTATCTCGGTCCGGCCCGCGCTGAACAAGGACGCGCTCGCGACACGCATGGTCAGCTTCGAGGGCGCAGCCAACGCGTCGCTCTCGTATCGGCCCGAGGTGCTCGACCTGCTCGTCACCGCGTTCTTCGGCGAGGACCCCGCGGGCCGTGGTCGCCCGGGCCTCACGGCCGCGATCGCGCAGTTCCTCGCGGCCGAGGGCCTTGACCCCTCGCTCGGCCTTACGCGTCCGGACATGCAGTCCGTCAACGACGTCGTCGCCAACGACCTGCCGACGTGGAGCGAGTACCTCGCCGATCGCGACGCGGGCTTTGTTGCGCTGCAGGCCGACGCCGATACCGCTCTGGATGACGCCCGAGGCCTGACCGCGGCGACTGTCCAGCGCATCGCCGCCGACCTCGCCACCGCACCGAGCGTGACCGAGAGCATCGAGATCACCGAGACCGATCCGGCCGAGGTACAGGCAACGCTCGATGAGCTGCGGGCGACGCTCGCCGACGCCCGGGATGAGCGTGCCCGTGCCGCGGCTGCAAATCTGCTGATGCTCCAGGGCGCTCCGTCCACGGGCATGGGCACGTTCGTCGCGACCAACCGCCGCTTCACCGCCACCGTGTTCGAGGCCAACGAGACGGGTGCCCAGATCGAGACAGGCCTGCGCATCGCGGGCAATCTCGGGCTCGCCGCCTTCGCCGCGGCGAAGAAGGACCCGGTCACGGCCGTCTCGGCACTCATTCCCGTCGCGACCGACCTGCTCTCTTTCACGGGCCTCTTCGATAGCGGCCCGACCGTTGAAGAGCAGCTCTCCGAGATCAGCTCGCAGATCGCCGACCTGGGCAACGTGATGAACGCCCGCTTCAACCGCATCGACGAGCAGCTCAACCTGATGTATGGCGCGATCGTCACGGGGCTCGTTGAGATCAACGAGATCAGCGGCAACGTCGACTCGCTCGTCCGCGACATGGCCGAGGTCCGCTCGTCGCTCCGCCGCATCGAGGACAACCTCTACGGCGTGGTCAGCGGTTTCGTCGACGTGCTCTTCACCCAAACCGTCAACGAGTCGCTCGGCTTCCGCGTGCGCTCGGGCGGCGAGAACCTGCCGTACACGCAGGCCGACGCGAACTTCGTCACCGCGATGACAACCCTCCGCACCTTCGCGACCGATCTCGCCATCGACTTCGCGGGCATCAACAGCCCGCTCACGCCCGACAACGCCGACGAGATCCTCGGCGGCGGCACGTCAGACTTCCCCGCGTTCGCACCGCAGCTCAACGCGCTGGCAACGCTGCCCACGCAGTTCGGCCTGCCCGCGCTGGCGTCCGAAGAACTCGTCGGCATCGAGCCGTGGGCCCAAGCCGCGTCCGCCTATGTGCAGCTCGCCCGCGAGAACCCGTGGTACACCGCTTTCCAGTTCGCGGCCCAGCGGACCGCGTTCCAGAACGACCCCGTCAACGTCGCCGAGCCCGAGATCGACCAGATCATCGCCTCGGGCGAGCGGCTCGAGCAGTTCTTCGCAACGATGCGTGACGGCAGCGGCTACGCGGGTGCCCCGGGCGACACCACCGGCTCCCTGCTCTTCGACGAGTTGCTGCTCGAGTACGAGCGAGCGGCGAACGACTTCAAGAATGAGGTCAACGCGTTCATCGAGCTCAACTATCCCACCGCGTACAAGTCGGGCAGCGAACGCATGGACTTTTGGGGTACCGAGCTCCAGTCGTGGCCGAACGGTGGAACGATCCCGTCGCTTGGTGACGGCATCTTGGTACGCGTGCCGTTCGTCGGCCTGCGGACGCTCGCGTGGTCGAATTCTCCGCCCGACGGTGGGTATCGCATCTTTGCCGATGCGGGCAGTGCCGGCTCCGACGAGCTGCGCTGGCTCCGGCTCTGGATGCTCGTGAAGCGCAATCCGCTCAGTGGCTCGGGCGGCGACATCAGGCTCCGCGGCCGAACGATCCCAATCAACTTCTTCATTGCGGAGACAACCGTGTACCTCGGCCCGGAGTGGACCGGGTCGGCGAGCGCGCCCGAGTCGCCGTTCCAGCGCAAGCTGCAATTCATTCCCAGAGACTCAAACGACAACATCCTCCCCATGTTCGACGAGGCTACCGCTTCTGCCTTCGCGGGCCTTATCTGGGACGACGCGCCTTCATTTGCCTTCGACTTCGTGCGGAATCGTACATCGATCCCGGTTGGCAGCATGTGGTGCTGGCTGCGTGAGCCGTTCGCGTCCGCGTGCATTCGGGAGGCCGAGATTGTCGAGGCCACCAACTCCTTCAACACCGATCTGGCGCGCCGCGATATCCAAACCGAGTTTGCCCGCCAACGTCGCGATCTGACGCAACAGGTCATCGGCGCGATGGCGAACCCGAACTCGCCCGTCGCCCAAGCCGCGGCAACGCTCGACAACGCCGAGGCACTGCTCGACGCCTACGTCAGCCTCGCCCTGCCCGACGCGCTCGGCCAGAGCGACGCGATCCGCTCGGCACTTCGCGGCCAAGAGGGCGAGACCGAGCTCGGCCTGCGTGCCGGCGATGCGCTCGTCCTCATGTCCGAGATCGCCGAGTCCGACAACGTCAACACCTGGAACGGGCCGCGCTGGGCGGACAACGGCTTCTCCATCCGCGGCATGAACGGCCTGCTCATCCAGCGCGCCGACGTGCTCCGCGGTGAGATCCGCAAGGCACTCGCCCGCATCGACGCGGGCGATGCCCCGCAGGTGCTGGTGCCCGACTACGCGGCCTTCATGCTCGCCGAGCTCCGCCACCTGCGTGACGCGGCCGGCGACATTGCCCGCGATGACGCCTATTCCGCCGCTGGCTCGGGCACGCTCGTTGTGCCGGCCACACAGGGCCTGCTCGCCAACGACGCCGAGTTCGGACTGCGGGCCTTCGAGGTGGACACCGCGTTCGCCGGCACCGCGCCAGTCGGCTCGGTGACCGTCTTCGCCGACGGCGGCTTCGAGTACACGCCCGCTCCCGGCTTCTCGGGTATCGACACGTTCACGTATCGGGCCAACGCCGAGATCGCCGCGGGCTCCATGCTCACGGCAACCAGCAACGAGGCGACCGTCGCGATGCACGTCGGAGCGCCGCCGTGCGTCGCCGACGTCACCACCGACGGCAGCTCCAACGGCGTGCCCGACGGCCAGGTCACGCTCTCGGACTTCTCCTACTACCTCGGCCTCTGGTCGGCGGGTGACCCGATCGCGGACGTGACCACCGATGGCACGTCCAACGGCACGCCGGATGGGGCCGTCACGCTCTCGGACTTCAGCTTCTACCTCGGCCTCTGGTCAGCCGGCTACCCCTAGCAGCCGCGCACAACTCAGATTTGCAGCGCACCGTTCCGGGCCAGCGTGGCCCGGTGCGGTGCGCTTCATTTGTGTCCATGTCTCGCACCAGCGGTGCGATCGGCCAGCGGGGTTATGCTCGCCGGATGGACGATCCCAAGCCAGAGAAACAGTCAGATGCCGGCGAGCGTGTGCCATCGGGCGCGTTCGCGAAGTTCCTCGCCGCGGTCGAGTGGCTCGGGAACCTGCTGCCGCACCCGGTGACGCTCTTCGCACTCTTCGCGCTCGGCGTCGTCGTGATCTCGGGCATCGCAGCAGCGCTGGGCCTCGCGGTCGAAGACCCACGCCCCGGCGCTGAGGGCGCGATGCTCACCGTGCGAAGCCTCGTCAACGGCGACGGCGTTCGATGGATGAGCCAGAGCTTGGTCACAAACTTCACGGGCTTCGTCCCGCTCGGCACCGTGCTCGTCGCGCTTCTTGGCGTTGGTGTTGCCGAGCGTTCTGGATTACTCACGACCGCCGTGCGCGCGCTCGTGCTGTCGGCACCGAAGAACCTAGTCACGGCCGTGATCGTCTTCGCGGGTGTCATCAGCAACACCGCGAGCGAGATGGGGTACGTCGTGCTCATCCCGCTCGCGATGGCGATCTATTACTCGCTCGGTCGCCATCCGCTCGCGGGCATGGCCGCGGCCTTCGCGGGCGTCTCGGGCGGGTACTCGGCGAACCTGCTCATCGGAACGGTCGATCCACTGCTCGCGGGCATCACCGAAGAAGCCGCCCGGATTCTTGATCCGGCGTACGAGGTGCACCCGGCGGTCAACTGGTACTTCATGATCGCCAGCACGTTCTTCATCACCGCAGCGGGCTGGTTCGTCTCGGCGAAGATCGTCGAGCCGCGTCTCGGCAAGTACGACCCAAGCCAAGCGTCCGAGGACCTCGGCGCGCAAACCGGCATGGAGCCGGTCACACGCCTGGAAATCAAGGGCCTCATCTACGCCGCGTTGAGTTGCCTCGCCGTGGTCGCGGGCATCGTCATCGTTGCCGGCCCGTTCCAGCCCGCGGGCTGGCTGCCGGGATGGGGCGTGCTTCGCAACCCCGACCCGACCGTCACCGGCCCCGAGTCGTTCCGCCCATTGCTGCGAAGCGTCGTGACCATGATCCTAATCTTCTTCGTCGTGCCCGGGTTCGTCTACGGCCGCGTCGTTGGCACGATGAAGAACGACCGCGACGTGATCGACGCGATGGCCGGCGCGATGCGCAGCATGGGCCTCTACATCGTGCTCGTCTTTTTCGCCGCACAGTTCGTTGCGTACTTCAACTACTCGGGGCTCGGCCAGATCCTCGCGGTGCTTGGTGCCGACGCGCTCGTCGCGATGAATCTCGACAACCCGCTCGTGTTCATCCCGTTCATCCTCATGTGCTGCTTTGTGAACCTCATGCTTGGGTCCGCCAGCGCCCAGTGGGCGGTCACCGCGCCGATCTTCGTGCCCATGCTCATGGCGATCGGCTACAGCCCCGAGGTGATCCAGGCCGCGTACCGCATCGGCGATTCCACGACCAACATCATCACCCCGATGATGAGCTACTTCGGCTTGATCCTCGCAGTGGCGACCAAGTACGAGAAGAATCTCGGCATCGGCACGATGGTCGCGACGATGCTGCCGTACTCCATCGTGTTCCTCATCGGCTGGATGGTGCTGTTCTACGTCTGGGTCTTCGGCCTGGGTTTGCCCGTGGGCCCGGGTGCGGCCACGCTCTATCCCGCGCCCGTTGCCGGCTAACGCTCGCGACTCACTCGCCTGCGGCTCGCCCGGGCCACGCCGAGTCCGCGGGTGCGAGCGCCGCCATGTCTGCCGCGAACCGCAGCGCCCGCGCGCTCGTCGCGCCGAATGTTTCCGAAACGAGCGTCCACGCCTTCTCGCCTTCCGCGAGTGCCACGTCGATGCGCCCCGCCTCGCCGATCGCCAGCGCGAGGAAGCTCCGCGCGACGCCCTCGTAGCCGGGCGGCGCGTCGGCCATGCCCACGAGTGTGTCGATCGCTCTTCGCAGCACCGCCTCAGCGTCGCCGAAGCGGTCCACGCCGCGGAGTGCAGCCCCGAGGTTGATCATCGCGGCGATCGTCTCCCGGTGCTCGGGTCCCGAGAGTGCAAGCCTCGCGTCGAGCACGCGCTGCGAAAGCTCGACTGCCTCCTCGGCCCGGTCCGTCTCGCGCAGCGCGAGCCCGAGGTTGTTCATGCAACTCAGAGTTGTCGAATGCGCATCGCCGACGACCGTTTCGAGTCCTTGCAGTGCCGCGCGCAGCACGACCACCGCCTCGTCGGGCCGACCCGCGTCTCGCAGCGCGAGCCCGAGGTTGTTCGCGGCGACGCACGTCTCGTAGTGCGACTCGCCCAGCACGCCGCGTCGGCCGGCGTACACCGCCCGATACTGCTCGATCGCGTCCTCGACCGCGCCCGATCGCCGGAACGCATTGCCGAGGAACAGCTGTGTTTGGAGTGTCGCGAGATCATCCTCGCCCAGCTCGGCGGCCTGCGCATCGGCAACCTCGCGGAGCAACGCAACAGCAGCATCTGCCTCGCCTCGATCGAGCAGGACGCCCCCGCGAAGTGCCCGCGCGATGAGCACCCCCGGGTCGCCCTTGGGCCATTCGCTCGCGGCCTCGGCAAACGCCGCATCGGCCGCGTTGAGATCGCCCACGTCCCAGAGTGCTCGGCCGAGCGAGATCCGCGCGGCGCCGGTCAGCGCCGCATCCGACCCTGCACTGCTCGCTGCAAGCGTCACCGCCCGTCGCAGTTGGGGCAAGGCGACATCAGGCAGCGCGATCGACCGGTATGCCTCGCCGATCTCCTGTCGAACGAGTGCTTCGACCGATGGATCCTCGAGCGTGCCGTTGTCCAGGCGCGTCGTCGCGTCGGTCAGGATTCGCTCGAAGAGCTCGGTATCGAGCCCACGCGCGACCTCGGGCTCGACTGCCGAGAGCATGTCGCCGAGGAACCGCGACGACTCGCGCGCCCGCGCACTCTCGCGCTGCACCTCGACAACCAGCGCCGTCTCACGCTCGAGCGCCCGCTCGGCGCGCACCCATTGCCAGGTCGTGCCGACGAGACCAAGCAGCACGGCCATCGCCACGAGCAAGCTCGCCGCGACCCCCGCGCGGTGCCGACGCGCGAACTTGCCCACCCGATACGTCACGCTCGGCGGCCCGGCGACCACCGGCTCGTTGCGCAGGTACCGATGGATCTCGTCGGCCAGCGCCGACGCGGTCGGGTACCGCCGGGCACGGTCCTTCTCGAGGCATCGCATGACGATCCAGTCGAGGTCGCCACGGACGCGGCGCGAGAGCGTCTTTGCTTGCCGGGGGTCCTCGACGGTGCGAGAGATGCCCGTCTCGGCGACAGTCTCCGCGCCGATGCGCGTGCTCGGCCGCTGCGGCGACTGTTCTTGGATCATCCGCTGGATGCCCGCGTAACCGGCCGATCTCAGCGACCTGGCATCGAAGGGCAGCGCGCCGGTCAGCAGCTCGTAGAGCACCACGCCGAGGGCGTAGATGTCGGTCCGAACGTCGATGTCGGGCCCGCCGACCGCTTGCTCGGGCGACATGTACTCGGGCGTGCCGATCATGTTGCCGATCTCGGTGAAGACGGTCTTGTCGGTCAGCCGCGAGCCGATCGCCTTGGCGACGCCGAAGTCGATGACCTTCGCGATCGGCCGATCGTCGCTCTTGGCAACGAGGATGTTCGAGGGCTTGAGGTCGCGGTGGATGATGCCCTTGTGGTGGGCGTGTTGCACCGCCTCGCAGACCTGTATGAAGATCATCAGGCGATCTTCGAGGCACATCTTCGCGAGATCGCAGAAGTCGGTGATGCGTTTGCCCGCGACGTACTCCATCGCGAAGAAGGGCCTGCCGTCGGGCGTCTCGCCGGCGTCGAGCACCTTCGCGACCGAGCTGTGGTCGAGCAGCGCGAGCGCTTGACGCTCCGCCTCGAATCGGGCGATGACCGAGCGCGAGTCAAGCCCCTTCTTGAGCACCTTGAGCGCGACGCGGCGTTGCACCGGCTCCCGCTGCTCGGCGAGGTACACCACGCCGAACCCGCCCTCGCCCAGCACGCTCAGCACGCGGTACGGCCCGATCGAGTCCGTCGCCAACTCGCGCAGGCGATCGAGGGCCTCGGCCTCATTCGGCGCCGATGGCGCCTCTGCCATGGTTGGTTCTTCGGGCGTGAGCATCCGCACACGATACGGCAAACCGCCGTCGCCTCCGTCATGAGCCTTGGGCCGCAGTTCGGTAGGGGAACCCCTCAAACGTGCGGGCCGCGTGCCGGATCAGCGCACATCTCTGCGGGAGGGAACCAGCGATCTCGGATAGGTCGTGGGCATACTCATGCGGTACCATAAGGTCCGCAATCCGAGATTCGTAACGAGAGCCGTGAGAGGATTCCATGCGAGAAGCCACGCTTATCGAGACGCTCGAGCCCCGGATCATCCTGTCCGCATCGCTCGAGGCGCTCGACGACGTCATCGTCCAATCGACGGTCAACCCGACCGGGCAGGTCACCGCGCTCTTCCGGAATGTCGCCGGTCGGCCCACGCTGTTGCAAGCGTCCGATGCCGCCACGGAGTGGTCGGCCTCCGACCTGCTTGCCGAGGTAGGCCTCACCAGCGCTCGCGCCGACACAACCATCTTCACCGACCCGCGCACGGGGCGGACGAGCATCGCGTTGATCTCCGGCGAGACGCTCTATCTCGCCGAGCAGCAAGTCGACGGCTCGTGGGTGGCAACCGATCTGACAGCCGCGGCCAGCGCCGCCGAGTCGCCGCTCCGCTCGCTCACTTCGTTCGTTTCCATAGGCAACCCGAACCTCAGCACCCGCGCCGACGACCGAATCCACATCGCCGGCGTGTCGCTCGCGGGCGACATGCTCCTCTTCCGTCAGCAGGTCGACGCCGAGGGCTTCGTCGTCGACGGTTGGGAGACGACCAACCTCACCACGGGTGACATCGCGAGCCGGGGCGGCACGGCGCCGCAGCTCGTCGGGCCGATCACCTCGTACGTCACGTCGTGGAACGGCCTGAACATCGTCGGCCTCGACGCGGGCGGCAGCATCCAGTCTTTCTGGTGGGCACCAAACCTCGGTGACCGCTGGGCGAGCGCCGATCTCACACGCCTCTACGGAGCCCCGCAATACACGGGCAAGGTCGATGTCTTCCTTACCGCCTGGAACGCGATCAACATCGTCGGCGTCACGACCGACGGCGACGTCGTCGCCACATGGTGGCTTCCCTCGTTCCAGGGCACCTGGCGCAAGACCGGCGGCACCTGCCCGGCCGAGCTCGATC
>ERZ1740070.298-NODE-298-length-35099-cov-16.318685_pt1 | contig 35099 bp, 36 predicted proteins | sample MGYA00581734_ERZ1740070 | MGnify/ENA primary metagenome ERZ1740070 (study PRJEB43018, sample SAMN04849744) | marine metagenome | isolation source: floating plastic debris | place: Pacific Ocean | collected 2008-09-01 | study: EMG produced TPA metagenomics... | reverse complement strand
TTCTTATCAACAGCAGGAACATATAATGAAAAAGGAAGCGGCCTTGGACTTATGATCTGTAAGGATATGCTGAAAAAGAACAATAGTGATCTAAAAATAGAAAGTGTGGAAAACGCAGGAAGTACATTTTCTTTTTGCTTACCAAAGTCCTCTTAAAAAAATTTTCTTTAAAAGGGCTTTGTTAAATGGAGCCATTGGGAAGGTGGACATTATCTTTAGATCTTCAAGAAACGAGGTTTCTTCATTTAGGAATTTAAAAATTTGTTGAACCTTATTTTTTTGATACATCGTTGCTAGCAGGTCCGGTCCAAGATAATTTTTTGAATACAAAACGTCTAAAAACAAGGCATCGTAAAACCGATGTTTGGAGCTAATTAACCCTTCAGCAGGAGCTTTACCCTGAACAATATTATCAACGATTTGCTGGGAGAGATGTATCGCGTTTCTAAAAGAATAGCCGGAGGACGGTTTTACCCAACTCCCCGCAGTGCCGATTTTGGTGATTTTCGAAGAATTACCTTTTTGGAATGGATAATCTGACATAGGTATTACACCTTTTTCAGTTTCATAAAGGGTGTACTTGCTAATATTCAAATGATCATGTAGATACTTTTTAATCATTATATCATAATCGGAATCATCGACCAAATCGGGGCTAAAAAATGTAAATTCCACTAGCGCTTTTTTTGTGGAATAAGGAAGTACATATGAGAAACTTGTAGTATCCTCCCAAATGAGGCTGAAATCCATCATTACAAACGATGAGTCGTCAAAGCTCTCTTTTTCGGTTTCTATGACCCAACCTTTAAAATGTTGCAGGAGCTTTATTGAAGAGGTGTCTTTTTGAAAATCTTCAGTAACCCGACTGTCAAAAATATGTTCTTTGATTTTAATCTCTTTTGTAGGTGTATAAATTTTAACTTCATCTTCATATGTAGACAAGTCTTTCACCTTTTCTTCTAGCCAATATACATTCGAATGACTGCCGAGTTCTTTTTTGGCGTAGTTATAAAAGTCGATGGCACGGATCATATGGTATGAGAACGGACTCAACTCCAGCACATATTCTTCTCCCCTTCTTGTGGCAAATACTGCTTTCTTCCAGCTTTTGGAGATTATGGGTTCTAAGAAGGTGGTTTCTTCATGCCAAAAACACCAAGTCTTGTCATTGACATCCTTTTTTGCCGGATCTAATAGAACGATGCTTTTACTTTTAAAAAAAGGATCCTTAGTCATTGCCAGAGCAAGGTTTAGCCCGGCGGCTCCAGCTCCAATTATTGCGTAATCATAGTTGGTGATACCCATAGAAGTACATGAGGAACGTTAATTGTGCCAGATAAAGATGAACAGAAAACGAAAGATTGCCAATTATCTTACTGCTTTGAAGTATCCATTGCAGTAAGGCCGCAAGTAAAAACCAGGTTATGAAGTTTCTGACAGGTGCATGCCCGATTTGCCAATACCAGAAGTCAAACTTTGGAGCAGATACTTCTAGAAAAAAATCCAAAAACACCATTAGTAAGGCTCCAAATACTATTTGAAGTATCTGATGCTTCGTAATGTTCCTAGCTATAGTTCCAGTAATAAGCGCCAATATAGCCCAGTTCAATCCAATTATGATTGGTACGCCATCTATTTTTATGCCCAGATTATCACCATAATGATAAGCGCCAAAGAGAAAATCGTAATGAACGCCAATCCACTCTGCCATCATTCCGGCCGAGAAAAAAATCAAGGCGATGATAATTTTAAATGGTGAGTTTAGCGGATAATTCCACAGTAAAAGTACTGTAACGATCGTTAGGTTTAGCGGGGTTTTCGTGATAAACCAGTCCTCAAAGCCTAAGCTGATTCCAACAATACCAGATACCTGGAATAACCAGATTACAATTATGGAGAAAAGCTTTTTATGCCGTTTAAATTGTTCTAAAGTAAGATGATTTGACATTCTCTATAACTATTGATAACATAACAGCCAAGTTGGATATTGGTTGGAGCATCGATATTATCTTCAACAGACTCCTAAGATTTTATATCTGCCTCCTCATATCTCTTCGGTGCATATAGAAAGCCAAAAGCTTCGGCATCTTTTTTGGTGCGCACTTTATGATGAATGTAGTGCGCATTGATCATACGGTTAAGGTATTTGCTTCTTTTTTTAGGACGCCATCTGATCCTTTGATGAACGATAACATCATGAAAAATAACATAAAAAATGCCATAACAAAGGATACCTATACCTACGGCTGCCAAATAAGGCGAAGGATAAATGTCTGAGGTGGAAATAACTAAAATTGTTATGCTTGGAATACTAAAGACCATAGCAAAAAGATCATTTCTCTCTAGTGTGTGGTTATGATGAACGTGATGAGATTTATGCCATGCCCACAGGAAGCCATGCATAATGTATTTGTGAGTGAACCAGGCCACACCTTCCATAAATAGAAAAACACCTACAGTAATTAAAGCACAAATCAGTATAGTAGCTAAATTCAAATCCATTATTTCTTAAACTTCTTTTCCAGGACTTCGAATCGATAATCAAAGATAGCTCTTACCTTTTTGCTCACAAATAACCAATTGGCGAAACGCTCAAATATTCCCAATGGAATAGCATAATTGACAATATCCGTCATTTTTACACCGCTATCTACTGCTTTAAAGTGATGTTGATGATGCCACAGGGCATAAGGTCCGAATCGTTGCTCATCTATAAAATACAATGGCTCATTTACATGAGTGATCTCAGTAGTCCAGCGTACCGGAAGACCGGGTAATATATTAACGATGTAGCTTATTAGCTGATCCGCATACATCTTTTCTTTACCTGATATATAAGTAATTATTAATTTCATGTACTTAGGTGTGATTTCCTTTAAATTCTTTTGAGAAGAGAAAAAATTCCAGGCGTGATCAATGGAGATCGGCAAAAATTGGAAGCGTTCCAGCTTGTAAACTTTCATAATAAGTTAAACAACTAGTAGCGAACGATGTTTTTGGCCATCATAGGAAATATGATGAAGTGGAAGGGAAGTACAAGATACCAATATAAACGTCCCCATAATCCTAAGGGACGAAAAGTCGCCTTTTGAATCAATGTGTTTTTCCCACCATTTTCTTTGATCTTAAATTCTAGCCATGCTTCACCCGGTAGCTTCATTTCTGCATAAAGAAGTAATTGCTTTTTGCCTATATCTGCTCTAAGTACACGCCAGAAATCAAGAGAATCACCGGCTTTTAGATCGAAATTGTCTCTTCTCCCCCTTCGAAGGCCTACACCGCCTACGAGCTGATCCAAAAAACCTCTGACTTTCCATAGGAAATTACCAAAGTACCAACCGCGAGCTCCTCCTATCTGCCAGATATTGCTGGTTACTTCTTGGGCGCTTCTATCAAATTGAATTTTTCTTAAGTCATGGAAACAACCATATTCCGGCACTTCGATGAAGTCTAAAAAATTTTTATCCAATGAAGTGTGTGATATGGCGTCTTTCCAGCTGGAGACTACATTTTTTTGATTGATTTTACTGAAAGCGCTTTTTAAGGTCTCCCTATAGGCGCTCAACGAAATTGGAATAGCTTTTTCAATGCCAGTATTTTTGACAACGACATCATTCTTCATGCTGTCTACTAAATTTCTAGCTAGCGTGTAGGCTGTGGAGGTAACAAAATAAAGCCATAACGACGAAAGCCTGGGAGTAAGTACGGGTACAGTCAATATAAACCGTTTCAACCGCCTTACTTGTGCATACTGGTATAGCATCTGACGATAAGTAAGTATATCGGGACCGCCTATGTCATACACTTTTCCATACATCTTTTCATTTAGCAATGTACCGCTTAGATAGTTGATAACATTTCTGATGCCTATAGGCTGACACCGGCTGTTTAACCATTTCGGAGCAACCATGATCGGTAACTTCTCAACCAAATCACGGATAATTTCAAATGAGGCGCTTCCTGAACCTATAATTATTGCGGCGCGTAATACAGTTGTCGGTATTCCTGAGCTTTTGAGAATTTCCTCGACAGACTTTCTTGAAGCCAAATGCTTTGAAAGATTCGAATCATTAGCGATCCCCCCCAAGTAGATAAGGTGTTTGCATGTTGTATTACTTAAATAGGCAGAAAAATTGCCGGCTATCTGTTGTTCCAGCTCATGAAAATCGCTACTGGACTGGGTAAGCGAATGTATTAAGTAGTAGGCGGCATCAAAATGGTCAGGTAAGTTATCTGTTGTTTCGGATGTGCTAAAATCCGCTTCCAGTACTTCTACATGCGTCAAAAAAGACTGATCGAAATCTTCCCAGTCAAATCGGCGTTTATCCCGTACGATACAGGTAACATGGTTTCCATTTTGCACAAGGATAGGTAACAGCCTGCGACCTATATACCCTGTTGATCCGGTGAGCAAAATCCTCATGACAGCGCTTCCTTAAATCTGTTGAGACAGCGCTCGCGTGCGGCTTTATGTTCTACAATGGGTTTTGCATAGGTTAGTTCTTGAAACTCCGGCACCCATTTTTTGATGTACTTTAATTCAGGATCAAACTTTTTGGTTTGTGATTCAGGATTAAAAATGCGGAAGTAAGGCTGAGCATCCGTACCGGTTCCTGCTGCCCACTGCCAGCCACCATTATTAGAGGCCAGTTCAAAATCCAGTAGTTTTCGGGCAAAATAGGCCTCACCCAAGCGCCAATCGTGCATTAAGTGCTTGGTAAGAAAACTTGCGGTAATCATGCGCACGCGGTTATGCATAAAACCTGTTGTATTTAACTCCCGCATACCGGCATCAACAATAGGATAGCCTGTTTTTCCCTGACACCAGGCGGTAAATTCTTTTTCATCAGTTCGCCACTCTACAACATCATATTTACGGTTGAAGTTGTCATTAACCACATAAGGAAAATGTCCAAGTATCATTTGATAAAACTCCCGCCAGATAAGCTCATTTAAATAAGTAAAACTTTTATCCCTGGACTGCTGAGCTAATTTTCTTATACTGATGGTGCCAAACCTTAAATGTATGCCAAGTTTGGATGTCCCCTTCTCAGCTGGAAAATTTCTTAAATCAGCATACGCTTTAAGTGTATTATCAGTTAACTTATTCGATGGCATTTTCAGGGGTGTTGGCTGAAATCCCATTTTTGATAAAGGGATGACTTCCCCACTGTTGAACTGATGAAAATTACTGAAATAGATGGCTGACGGAACTGATTCTAAATGTTGGTCGGTTAAGTTTTCTCTCCATTTCTTACTGAAGGGGGTGAATACCTTGTAGGGAGTGTTGTCATCCTTTAGTATTTCATTGGGCTCGAAAATGACATGATCTTTAAAGGAATGAAATAGTACTCCATTTCCTTCGCATGCCTGCTTTATCTCCGCATCCCTAGACGTAGCATATGGCTCATAATCCGAATTTGTGTACACGGCATTCACATCATAGTTTTGTATGATCTCATTCCACACTTTATCAGGAAAGCCATAGTAGGTCCGGACACCGCTTCCTTTTTCCTTGAGCTCTTGATTAATCGTAATTAATTGAGAATGAATAAAACTTACCCTTGCATCATCCTTATCTTCTAGTTTGTCAAGTATGTTCTTGTCAAAAATAAAAACAGGGAGCACCGGTAGATCTGAACTTAGGGCAGCATGTAATCCCTGATTATCATCAAGGCGTAAGTCTCTGCGAAACCAAAAAATGTTGATAGCTTTCCTAGCCATTGGCAGCTTGCAGGTCAGCTATTTCCTTTTCCAGCTTCTCAATGGCCTCCATTTTAGCAGCATACAACTTCAAGTCTCCTGAGCGCTGAACTTTCATGGCTTCCTCAAGCATTTGAGACTTTTTTTTCTTTAACTTCTTTACGGGATCTGATTTGAATAGTGAGAACATAGCTTCATAATTATTATAGATTATTAACAGCCTTAAAACCGCTATGTTTATAACTGACTCACCAAATCATTAATCTATAATAGAGACAGTACAGAGTTATAGATATTAATAGGCCACATGCTCCCAAGATTGAGATAGGGATCCCACTGAGTATCGAAATAAAAAGTACAATGAACAACCAGAAATACTGCCTAAGAAATTTATCTTGATCATAAGGACGAACCATTAAAACAGTGTACAAAGCCAGGTTTAAGGCGAAACTGAAAAACACGAGCGCTATCAGGTGAACATATGAGTGATATGATGGCCATGAATAAACGAAAATCAGATTTTCTGAGCCTACAAGAACTAAAATTAATAGGCTTGTACGTGCCCAATGGGTAAAAGGACGAATAGGAAGGTTATTCATTAGGCTACTGTATTTCTTATGGAACTCCTGTAAGTGTACTAACAGAGGAATGTTTACGCTAAATACGACTAAAGCGCCAATCTCCAGCCATGTGATTGGATAGTGTTGTGATTGATCAATCCAGAAGAAGGCTTGCAGTATCAAAACCCCTAATGGCTTGCTAATTAGCCAAAGCGCTGGCCGTTCATTTATTGAAAAGAGCATTGACCAACACCATGAGGGCTTTTTAAGACTAGCTACCACTGGGTGATTCAACACACTTAATTCCGTATTAATTTGATTGCTGCCCAATAATTTATACAGAATAGCACAGATAGGAAGGGCATGTGCAAAAAATAGATAAGCAAGAATAGGATAGACGGTATGTTCTTGATTTAATAAACTGAAGTTCATAACCAGCAGTGCATGAAATGTTGCCGGCATATTCATAAATCCGTGATTAACAGTTAGCATATATGATCTTTTGATAAGTGGTACAAAAGAAAGATTCCAGAGAAATCGGTAGGCGGGTTGATTCAACTTACCGAGAAAAAAAATTGTACAAGTAGTGGTATAAATGGACCATAAAACAATTGTGACAAACAGCAGTTCATTGCTTTTCGAAATAGCCTTAGCTATGGCCATATGCTCTTCGCCTTTAAGAAATCCGAAAAAAATAAAGAATAAGAACAGGAAGAGTCCTGCATTTTCAAAAAAGAAACGCTTGCAGACTGATTTTAGGACTAGCTTCACAGCAATTTACTAACCGTGTTATTCTCAAGAACTAAAGTGCTATCAAATTCCAGTGGTATGGTTTTAGGTTCCTGGTGAGCTGATATAAGAAATGTACAGCCCCAGGTCCTATATTCCCTGATTAAGAGGCAAAGTCGCTCTTTACTATCTCGATCGATGGTAGTAAAAGGTTCGTCAAGCAGAACGGCTCGTGGATTACCGACGAAGGCCATTACAAGAGAAGTTTTTTTTAACATCCCTGATGAATAAGTTGCTATTGGCTTTTCCCAAAACTTTTCAACTCCAAATGACATAACGATTTTATGGAGGGTGGTATCGGGAGTGTTCTTTGCTTTGCTCACAAAACCTATTAACTCCCGACCGTTCAAAAAATGAGGAAAATTTTGCTCGGCTTCGCAGTAATTTATATATCTACGATATTCAACGGCATCCTTTTTAATACTTTGCCCATTCAAAGAACAATCTCCCTTAAAACTGATAATTCCTGAAATTGATTTAAAGAGAGTAGTTTTCCCTGATCCGTTTGCCCCTTGTATTAGATGCAAACCTGGCTCTATTTTGAGGTTTTTAATCGATAAGATTGTAGTTCTCAAGTATGCCTTGGAATAATTAGAGAGTAGTATCATACACATTTATTTGTGTATAATGGTGATCAAGGCAGACGATTCCTTACATGGTAGCTTTAGATAGTTACCGGTATTTTGACATAATAATTTTAAACCACTCTGTGTAGCTGGAGGGATTATGTTCGATATCCTCACGGAGTTTAGAGATAGGAATGAAACGCCAATCTTCTGCCTCTTCTTTGTTTAACTGTGGGGTACCATCGAATACAGCGGTGAACACATGATCGTATTCGTATTCTATTAAATTTTTATCTAGCTCGGCTCGGTAAATAAATTTGTACTTGAATGTGGGGTTGGCATCAATACCCATCTCTTCTAATAATCTTCGTCTTGCAGCTACTTCAGTCGGTTCGTTTATTCTAGGATGACTGCAACAGGTATTCGTCCAAAGACCACCTGAATGATACTTGCCGGAGGCGCGTTTTTGAAGCATTAACTCACCTTGTGAATTAAAGACCATAACTGAGAAAGCCCTATGCAAGACCCCTTTTTTATGAGCCTCCAGCTTTTCCATAGTGCCTAGCACCTCATCAGTTTCATCCACAAGAACTACATGTTCCATAAGCTTAGATGAGATTTAGCCTGTGTTTAAGATACGAATAACAAAGAATCGAAAATTTTCTTTGATTAGGGATTCTTATACGTTCTGATAAAACATGAGAAGGTGGTGTTTTCTTTATCTTTTTGAAAAGATTATAATAGTATCTGTAAGCAAGATAAACACCAAATTTAGCGCTTTGAGGAAGCCGCTTTATTCCCTCAAAACCCATCTTAAAATCTTTTTCAATGTCCTCTTCAATTGTGCTTTTGTTTTCCGCGTTGAATTCTGACATTTCCAAACCCGGGAAGTACGTTCTGCCCATATCTACGTAATCCGCTTCCAGATCTCTTAGGAAATTGATTTTCTGAAAAGCGGAACCTAGTTTCATAGCGTAGGGTTTCAGTGCTTCATATTGCTTTTGCTCCCCTTTACAAAATACCTTTAAACACATAAGACCCACTACTTCAGCAGAACCTAGTATATATGTCTCAAACTTTTCCTGATCATACTGTTGATCTGAAAGATCCATTTCCATACTATACAAGAATTGGTCGATCAGTTCAAGATTAATGTTGTAAGTATTTACCGCATATTGGAAACTGTTTAGAATAGGGTTTAAACTAATGCCCTCTTCAATTGCCCTGTATGTATCTTCAGTAAATCTTTTTAATAGGTCTGGTTTATTATAATCATGGAAAGTATCGACAATTTCATCTGCGAAACGCACAAAACCATATATAGCACAAATTGGATCTCTGAGCTCCTTTGAGAGACATCTAATCCCTAATGAAAAAGACGTGCTATAGCTTGTAGTAGCCAATTTGCTGCATTTCAGCGAAACTTTGTCGAACAGTTCTTTCATTTGATTACTTTCATAATTTCATCGGCTACTACCTGTCCTGAGATTAAGGATGGCGGTACGCCAGGACCAGGAACAGTGAGTTGACCGGTGTAAAATAAGTTTTTTACTTTCTTGTTTTGCATTGATGGCTTTAATAACGCAGTTTGTCTCAAAGTGTTTGCCAAGCCATATGCGTTGCCTTTGTAAGCGTTATAGTCGCCAACAAAATCGTTATGAGCATAGCTGCGTTTATAAACTACGTGTTCTTTAATTTTTTGACCGGTAAGGCGTTCCATCCGATCCATAACAAGGTCATAGTATTTTTCCCTTGTAACTTCGTCATCCTCTAAATCTGGCGCTGTCGGAATAAGAACAAATACATTTTCCATACCCTTGGGGGCGCCACTTGGATCGGTTTTCGTTGTACAACAAGTGTAAAAAAGCGGCTTAGACGGCCATTTTGGGTTTTCATATATTTCTTCGGCGTGCTTTTCGAACGATGCGTCAAAGAACAAGTTATGATGCTGAAGGTTATCTAGTTTTTTGTTTACACCCAGATAAAAAATAAGACTTCCGGGAGCCATGTCGCGCTTATCCCAATAAGCTTCATCATACTTTCTGAATTTCTCCGGTAGCAAATGCTGCTCAACATGGTGATAATCAGCGCCGCCAACAATAAAATCAAAAGTATGGACCGCGCCATTTACAATCAGGCCCTTAGCCTTGGTTGCATTCATGCTTATTTCCTGCACAGGAGAGTCGAATTTGAACTCGACTCCTAATTCCAGTGCTAGTCTGTACATGCCCTGGACAATTTCATTCATCCCCCCTTTTGGATACCATGTTCCAAGTGCAATATCCGCGTAGTTCATTAAGCTGTAAAGCGCAGGAGTTTTACTTGGCATCGCACCAAGAAAGAGTACAGGAAACTCTAGCAGTTTTATGAGTTGAGGGTGTTTAAAGTATTTTCTGATGTAAGAGGATATGGATTTAAAAACATGAAGCTTAAAAACCCCTGTAATGAGTCGGGTATCTAAAAATTCTACAAGTGATCGGCCAGGTTTGTAGACCAAATCATTAATTCCGACGTCGTACTTGTATTCGGCTTCATCCAAAAATTTCTGCAATTGCTTGCTGCTGCCTGGTTCAAGCTCCTCAAACAACTGGAATAGGTCATCAAGATTAGCAGGAATATCAGTAGGTTTTCCATCCGAGAAAAATACACGGTAGGAGGGATCAAGACGTATCAGATCATAATAATCAGATACCTTTTTGCCAAATTTTTGGAAATATTGTTCGAACACATCAGGCATCCAATACCAACTTGGACCCATATCAAAAGTAAAACCCCCGCTGGAGAACTTTCTAGCTCTACCACCGGGGGTACTATTTTTTTCAAATACAGTTACTGAACACCCCGCCTTTGCCAAGCTACTTGCAGCAGATATCCCTGCAAATCCCGAACCGATAACTGCTATCTTTTTTGACATGACTTACGCTTAGTAAGCATAAGCTACCAATTTTTTTTGTATTTCTTTTCTGGCATGGAATATTCTGTTCTTGACAGTACCAATCGGAATGCCTAAATGGTCGGCTATTTCATGATATTTGAAGCCTTCGGTATGCATTTGAAATGGTGTAAGAAGATCCTCTTTGATTTCATTTACACATTTCATAATGTCCTTATACTCGAAATTGCCATCAGGAGTATTAAAAGTGTGATTGTCGGGTACGTTTAAATAATATGACTCCTTAGTATCGTCTAATGTGGTCTTAGCGCGCTGGTTTTTACGATAATTATTAATGAATGTATTACGCATTATTGTATACAACCAGCCTTTGAGATTTGTGTTTTGCTGAAACTTATCTCTGTAAGTAAGCGCCTTAAGGATAGTGTCTTGGATCAGATCTTCCGACTCTTCCTGATCTTTAGTAAACCTTTTCGTGAATAACTCCAATGTATCTGTCAATGAAGCAATTTTGTGATTGAATTCGATAGCAGTCATTTGTTTATCTTTTTAGTTAAAAGGTTAAACAAATCTAAATATTCAGCTGTGTAACGCAAACATTTTGTTTAACTTTTTTTAAAAAATAGTAAACATTATGTTTAAACACCTATAAATCAGTGTGATAGTCGTTAAACAAAATACGCGTTGAATAGCCTACAGAATGGTAAATTCTTCTTTCAGGGCCGTCGCATCCTTGAAGAAGTGTAGGTTAGTATGTTCGGAAAAGCCCTTTTGAAGTACAGGTCGCCCGGTAATGTAGATATTAATGGCAGCAAACCTTTCGTTCAGCTCTGTCAAGAATTTGTTTAATTGCTTAAGTGATGGGCTGTAAGAAATAGAGGCTACCATGTAATCTGGTTGAAGACGCCCTACACTTTTTTCTAAATCAGCTAGTGGCACATACTGACCCAAGTAGTAAGTTTGAAATCCCATGTTCTTGAGCAGATAATGAAAAAACAATAAACCGATTTCATGCATTTCATTTTCCGGTAAAAATAATACTATTTTCTTAGCATCTTCCGCAGGCTTAATAGTAATTCCATCAATCGCCACTACTATCTTCTGTCTGATCAAATTCGTAATAAAGTGCTCTTGTATGGGGCTGATATTATTCGATAACCACAGTACACCTATTTTGGTAAGAAAAGGATACACTACTTCTAGTAAGGTTCGTTCAAATCCTAATTTAAGGATGTAGCCGGCCAAAAGCTTTTCAAATTTGAGTTCATCGAAATCAATCATGCTTAACGTTAGCTGATCAATGTAAATGCCTGTATCTGTTTTTTCCTCTGAAAGTGTCTTTACGTGCTCAACAAGATCAGAACGAGTGAGTGAGGCGATTTGAGAAATTTTGAATCCGTGGTTATTAAGTATGGATACATTTAAAATCTTCTTCAGGTCCTCATCCGAGTAGTAGCGTATGTTAGTGTTGGTCCTGGCGGGCTCAATTATACTATGACGCTTCTCCCAAATACGGATAGTATGTGCTTTTATACCTGACAACTTCTCTAATTCTTTGATCGAATAATTACCCATCTCTCCTTAAAGTTATTTGGTAAACACTATGGTTTTAGTATTGTTTGCAACTACAGCATATATATTTGATTTTATTCAAATTATTTCAATACAAAAAAGGTTTAGTTTCTTAAGCAGGTAAACAAATTCCAGTCTTAATGCATATGAGTGTGGTCTAATGGCTGTTTACCGTGCAATTCGCACATTGACTACATTTCTGTTGAGAATTCTATAACTAAAGTTTGTTCTAATCTTCTAAGTAAGAATATCACGATTGGATTCATTTGTTGAACATTTTTGAAATCTAGATGGCAAATTTCTAACTTCAATAAAAACTCAGGTACCCTACAACACAACATTACTCTTCATGATAAGCAGTTATCTTAAATCAGCTCTTCGGAATTTCTTCAAGTATCGCTTATTTACTTTACTTAATGTTTTTGGTCTATCACTGGGCTTGGCAGCGAGCCTTCTAATTCTTGTTTATGTTAAGTATGAAAAAAGCTATGATACCTTTCATAGTCAATCGCAAAATATCTATAGAATTCAGTACAACACTATACAAAACGGTATTAAGACCGTAGAATGTGCTGCGGCTGTTCCGGCCGTAGGCCCTGCGCTAAAAGACAACTTTCCTGAGGTCAAACAGTTTACGCGATTATTTCCTGTAAGTGGAGTTGTTTCATATGATAGTCCGGATAAGGGGTTTATTTCTTTTAGAGAAGAGAAAATGCAGGTCGCCGATCCTGCGGTTTTTGAGATTTTTGATTTTAAACTTATAAGAGGGAATCCGGAGGCTGCGCTTGAAGGATCAAACAAAGTTGTACTTTCTGAAGAGGCAACAAGAAAATATTTTGGAGATACCGATCCCATCGGGGAATCTATACAATGGGACGGAGACTCCGAGTTTGAGATTACAGGAGTTTTTGAGGCTGTACCGAAAAATTCACATGTCAAATTTGATTTTCTTTTTTCTTACCAGACCTTGAACGATCAAACAGACAATAGCTCGGAAACCTCTTGGGGTTGGTATGATTTTAATACCTATGTTTTATTAGAAGAAGGCGCTGATATTGTAGAGCTTCAGACTAAATGGGATAATTACCTGGCTAAAGAGCGCGAAGAATCATGGACCAAATACAACTATAGTCAGGAATTTATTTTAAGGCCACTATTAGATATACATTTATACTCAGACTTGCTACAGGAATCCGAACCTAATGAGCAAGGCGATGGTGATTCGGTTTATTTCCTGACCATCATTGCTTTCTTCATTTTGATTATTGCCTGGGTGAATTACATCAATTTGTCAACAGCTCGCTCTTTTGACAGGGCTAATGAGGTTGGAGTTAGAAAAGTAATGGGCGCTCAAAAAGGACAATTAATGTACCAATTCTTATCCGAGTCCTTTTTAATAAACCTTTTCGCAGTGTTGGTCGCACTTATTGTTGTTCGTACCTTCTGGCCTTATTTTACCGACATCACAGGCAGAATGATTCCATTGAGCTACTTTTTGGATTTACAATTCTTTCTTACGGTAGTGGTTTTATCTGTTTTAGGTGCCGTGCTCTCAGGGTTTTACCCAGCCATAGTTCTTTCTTCTTTTAAGCCTGTGGCCGTACTTAAAGGAAAATCCAGTAAAGGCAGTTCAGGAAATTTAACGAGAAAATCTTTGGTTGTTTTTCAATTTATTGCTTCAGTTTTCCTGATTAGTGGAACAGCTGTGGTATACCAGCAACTGACTTTTATGCAAAGTAGAGATCTTGGTATAGACATTAAAAAAACATTGGTAATAGAGGCCCCTGGAATAGTAGACTCTTTATATGATCAAAATCTAGCTGGTTTTAAAGTAGAAGCAAGCAGAATATCGTCTGTTAAGGCAATAACAGCCTCAACCAACGTTCCAGGTGATGAAATTTTTTGGACACGTGGTATAAAACGATTTCAAGGTGGGCCAGAAAGTAATATTACAGTGTACAATGTGGGTATAGATACGGAGTACATTCCTATTTTCGACTTGAAATTGCTGGCCGGAAGAAACTTTAGTAAAGACTTCACTAACGATGATGAGCGTGTAATATTGAATGAATCATTGGCCAAAGCGCTGGAGTATAAAGCCCCTGAAGATGCAATTGGGCAGAAAGTAAGGCTAGGAGGTGATACCGTAGAAATAGCTGGAGTTTTGGCTGATTATCATCAAATGTCACTAAAAAGTGAGGTAGCCCCTTTGGTTTTTAGGCTCACAACTTTTAATTCATTTTATTCATTTAAAATAGAAACGAATAATTATCAGGAGTTACTTGCCGAAATTCAAAAACCCTGGGATGAGTTCTTTCCAGGAAATCCGGTCGATTACTTTTTCCTGGATTCATTTTTTAGTAAACAATATGAAAGCGATGAACAATTTGGAACTGTTTTTAGATCTTTTTCGCTATTGGCCCTTTTTGTATCGGGTTTGGGTCTTTTTGGTTTAGCTTCTTTTCTAACACTTATGCGAACCAAAGAAATTGGTATACGGAAGGTCCTGGGCTCGTCAGTGTCGTCCATTGTTGTTTTGCTGTCCAAAGACTTTCTTGTACTAGTGGTCATTGCAAATATTATTGCCTGGCCTTTGTCCTGGTACGTTATGGACAGATGGCTATCCACATTTGCCTACAGGATAGATATTAGTCCTCTTATATTTCTAATTTCAGGATTTGGTGTTCTAATAATAGCTTTTTTGTCCGTTGGTTTTCAGACCTTAAAAGCAGCATTAATTAGCCCAGCCCTTACTTTAAAACATGAGTAGAGGTTCGAAAACGGCTCCTGTTAAATTAATTAGTTTAATAGGGGTACTCAGTATTTTTACCGAAAACCCTACGCGTTTCACGTAAATTAAAGATTACGCAATCAGGCTTAAAACCCTAGAGGGATCTCCTGTCATCTTTGTATTAAGTTAGAAACCAAACACTTATACTCAATGATGACTAAGAATTCAATTAAAGTAATCGCGGTTTTATTTTTACTGTCGGTACAATTATTTGCACAAAACGAAGCGGAGAAAGTGAAGTCTCTCTTCGTTTACAATTTCACTAGATATATTGAATGGCCCCAGACAGACGGTACATTCTACATTGGTGTATTAGGTAGTGATCAAAATCTCCTTGCAGCTTTCCGCGAGATGGCTTCCAAAAAATCAACACCATCCATGAAGATTATTGTAAAGCAATTCTCAAACCCTACCGAGGCTGAAGGCTATAACCTGGTCTACATTCCCGAAAGCAATAGTCGTTCTTTGAAACAAATATCAGGACGTACAAAAACCCTTGTGGTTACTGAAAAAGCTGGTATGACAAAGTATGGTAGTGATATAAACTTCGTACAGCATGGAGGTAAAATACGTTTTGAAATGAACAAAGGATCAATAGACAAAACTGAGCTCAAAGTTTCAAGCCAATTGATGAGCCTCGCCATTATGGTTTAATTCTTTTTGTTTGATAGAAACCTTATAATCATGAAAAATATATTAGGAATAGCTATTAGCTTCTTATTGATTTCGCTTGCTATACCAGGCTTGGCGCAACATGAGTTTGAAGATATCATGAATATGGAATTGGAAGATTTGATGAATATCGACATCTATTCAGTTTCGAAAAAGTCAGAGTCGTTATATGAAACGCCATTATCGAGTTCTACGCTAACAGCTGAAGACATTTATAACTCAGGCGCTACCAGTATCCCGGAAGCATTAAGGTTAGTTCCTGGCGTTATCGTAAGAGAAATGACTAATGGCTCTTATGATGTTCATTTACGTGGATTTGACAACCTTACCCGCTTTGGTGATGGATCGTCTGCTTCTAATCAAATTACTTTGGTAATGGTAGATGGCCGCCCTGTATTCAATAATAATCTCGGGGGGACCTACTGGGAGGCTATACCTGTTGATCTTATTGATATTGAAAGAATAGAAGTAGTTCGTGGTCCGGCAGCTGCTTTATATGGGCCAAATGCTGTGGCAGGTGTCATTAATATTATTACTAAAGATGTAAATAACGAAGGTATAATAGCCCAGGCCAACCTTTCCGCAGGCACGGACAATACGCAGGTGGGCGGATTGAGACTGGGCTATAAATTTAGTGATAAGTTAACCGCACAAATTTCTGGTAATGTCCAATTGAGAGACCGCCAGGATGATCAAAATTTTGACTATTCTCAAAATGCTTATGTAGACTCAAATGATCGTTTCGAGTCAGCTGTCGATAGAAAAGGAGTCAATTTAATGCTCGACTACCGTATTTCTGAAGACTTTAATATTGGTCTCCAAAGCGGGTTTCAAAGAGCTGAGGTTACAAGATCATACAGAGAGAATGCACCTGTGGTACTATCAGAATTAGAACATGATTCGGAATATATAAGCTTTACTGTAAACAAAAAAGGTCTTGCAGGCAGACTGTCTTACACTTCTGGTTTTGATAACCTTAATAAAGATACAGGGCAGACGTTGTTGCAGTATGACTATCATAATATTGATGCCTCTCTAGAATATACTGTTGAGTTATCAGAAGCCTTATCGTTACGTCCCGGTTTAAGCTATCAAAGCTCCACGTATAATGATGAAGATTACTTCGATCTGAGCGACGGTACCGTAGGAGTCCTTGGTGAGGAGCGGAGTATTGATAACTATGCAGGCTCTCTCATGGCCGATATCAAAATAAACGACCAGTGGCGTTTTGTGGCAGGTGGCCGTGTAGATAAATTCAGCACGCCTGATGAGTCATACTTCTCGTACGAACTGGCTACTACTTACACTATAAATGATAAAAATATAGTACGTGTGCTTACCTCCCGATCAAACAGTGGATCTTTTATCGCACCTAATTTTTTGAATTTGAATGTTGTCCCTGTTTTCTATTATCAGGGAGACCAAAATCTGGAGCTATTTCAAGTTCAACTATTTGAAATAGGGTATAGGGCAAAACCTGTAAACAATCTTGAGTTAAATATTGAACTCTTCAGACAGAGTGGAAAGAATACAAATGCTTTGTTGGCCATGCAGCCTCAAGCTCCATTTATGGCCGATGCTGAATATTTTGAGTATGTAAACCTACCTTTAGAAGCTGTTCAAAATGGAGTGACAATATCAGCTAACTACGTTCCGTTGAAAAGTATTCAATTCAAACCGTTCGTTACTTTCCAAACGACAGAAATAAGTGATGCACCGGCTCAGCTAACAGAACTTGGGTTGACTGATTTATCAGATGTGGATGCAGATCAAACGCCTTCTGTTTACGGGGGATTTTATTTGAATGTTAAGCCCGTAGAGAAGTTCACAATTAACGTAAGTCCCTATTACATAGGAGCTCAACAGCAATACAACTTCTATGATTTTTTAAATCCTGCCAATACTTTGGGTGAGATAGATGCCAGATTAATACTGAATGCTAAAGTTAACTTTGCGGTTAACAAGCATCTGGATATTTATCTAAATGGTAGAAATCTATTGGACCAGGGGAATACGGAGTTTTATGGCGCTGATCGCACAGGAATGCTACTCTTAGCAGGCCTTAAAGTAAATTTTTAGTTGCGCATAGAAGTTGATTTATCGAAAGTCGCCCTTGGAGTATTCCTCGGGCGACTTTCTTTTTAATTTGGCTCCAGAATCAAATCGATTCTTTCTATAGCATCCTCCAGGTGGTACTTGGACATTGAATCGGAAGTTCGTCCTACTCCTGCTCTAACCTGACTTCTTAAGGCTTTTAATTCCGCTCGAACAAGCGGTCTGATATCAGATTGGCTTACATCAACTGATGTATTACCACGGCTGCTTCCCTGCTCTTCCGTCATAAAATGCTGCATTCGTTCAATATAGGCCCGTTGTAAGTTCCGGCGATAAGTATCTATTTTTTGCCCACGTTTTAATTCCGACCACAGGCCATTGCGTAGATCTCGCATCATTTCAATGGGAGTGTAGGTAGCACTACCCAGTTTCGCTTCTGCTGCAATTAAGCGCGCTATTCTTCCCTCATCGAGCAGTTGATTTAATGCTCTCACTTGCGCTCTTCTAATATTCTCCACGATGTCGGCGCCATCAATGCGATCTAATACTTCACTTTCAAACATCCAGGTAGGAGTAGAGAAGGTCTCTTTTAACAGGTACTGCATAGCTCTTTTTTGGACCGACTCAGGCACGAACTCATATACCCTACCTTCTTGGTCGTAGGTCTTATGTGTTTCATAAATACCTCCAATGTTTGATTTTACATGACCGTTATAGCGGTTCCATTGGCCTAGTACCTGTCCAAAGAGCTCCGCAAGATCATCATAATTCTTGCCATCTTCATTTGTCCATTTAACCAGATTAGGGATGATTCGCTTAAGATTGGCAACACCGTAAGTACTCGCTTTCATAGCATCATCACCCAGGTCTTCCGTCTGGGCTCTTGGATCAATGGGATTGAACGTCTGACGGCCATACCAGTGTTTTTGATCGTTCGCCCTTTCTTTAATCCATGAATGAAGCGTAGCGCTTTCTTCATCAGGAGAGTCAGCATTCAACAAGGGTGTGTAGCCCCATTTAACAGCCCACTTATCATAGGTTCCTATTTCTGGGTACAACGCAGCGCCATCGCCGGGTTGAGCCACGTAGTTGAAACGAGCATAATCCATGATCGATGGGGCCGTACCCATTCGCTTTGTGAACTCAGGAGAACGTAGAGAATCTACAGGATACGAATAACTTGCGCCCATATTGTGTGGAAAGCCTAAAGTATGCCCCACTTCATGTGCAGAGACGAAACGAATTAACCTACCCATAACCTCATCTTTAAATTTTACGCCGCGTGCTTCTTTATTTACCGCTGCGGTTTGTACAAAATACCAGTTACGCAGTAAGTTCATTACATTATGATACCAGATGATATCACTCTCTATAATTTCACCAGATCGAGGATCATGTACATGGGGGCCTTGAGCATTTTGAATAGGATTTGCCGTGTATCTAATCACGGAGTAGCGCACATCTTCAGGGCTCCAGTCAGGGTCTTCCTCTTTTGATGGAGGGTCCTTAGCTATAATCGCGTTTTTGAAGCCCGCTTCTTCAAAGGCTATCTGCCAGTCTTCAACGCCTTGTTTAATATACTTTCTCCACTTTTGGGGTGTTGCCGGGTCAATGTAGTAGATAATTGGTTTTACTGGTTCTACTAATTCACCTTTTTTAAATGCCTCAACATTACTTGGCTCCAGTCTCCATCTGGTAATGTACCTACGCCGGGTAGCTTTTTGCTCATCTAAGCCATAGTCAATTTGTGAAACACTAAAGAAACCCACCCTCCTGTCATACATTCTAGGCATCATTGGCTCCTTTGGAAGAAGAACCATAGATTGATTCATTTCAATAGAAAGTGTACCGGTATTTTGATTCGATGGTAGCTTACCAGCATTGTATGTCAGTATATGTCTAACCTCCGTGTTTAACGGAAAGCTCTTTGTTCGGATAATTAAGCTTCTTTTTTTATCCAGATTCTTGACGCCGAAACTTTTGCGTTGAGCATCCCTGAGTGGCCCTATCATAGGTACGTCGGATGTAAAAAGCTCATTCACCTCTACTACGTAAGATGAAGAATCCATTCCAAAGGCCTTTATATCGAAGGTTTTGACTACAGGTTCAAAATTATTATTCTTAACAGATTCGTAAATGGGCTTATCTTCACTCGCTACACTATTGAATGAGACATATCTGAGTAGTAATTGGGTATCTTTTTTTTGCCAGCGCCATACCTGCTGTCCGCGGGCTTTCATACCTGCCCCTCCGAAATTGAAGCCATCTATGGTTCCGCTTATCCGGCTAACCACAAGTATCTCACGCTCCAACAATGAATCGGGAATTTCAAAATAGTATTTATCATTTACTTTATGAACAGTAAATAAACCGGCATCTGAATCGGCGTCTTTCGTGATGACATTATTGTAAGCTTTGATACCGTTTTTGCTTTCAGGCTTTTTTTTTGGAATCTCGGTGGACGTGGTTTTTTTACCTTTTTTCTTTTTTTGGCTCCACAGACTTTCTGGCGAGGCCACCGTTAGAACTAATAATAGTAGTAATATTCTCATACCTGCAATGTTTAATATCGTGCGAAGTTGCGATACTAACATGTGTTAGCAGGATAGTATTTTATGCGCTGCGGTATGCTGTGATAAAAAAGAAAAAAAATGTTTAAACGGATAACTTTGAGTTTACTGATTTACAACGACTGCTATGCGATCTCCTTTTGGGCTCACTGCTATTCTGGTAATGCCTTTCAATTCAAAATCATCTAAATCAGCCATCTTAATCCATTTTTTATCTCTTTCGGGCGAATATTTATAAAGTGTATTCTCCTTTCCCATTATGATATCGCCATCAGGCGTCCATGCCATGTCTTCAGCGCCTTCCACTGTTTCTATAATAGGTTCGGAACTTCCTGAAATAGGATCGATTTCTTTGATTTGCCAGGGAGTAGTTTCTTTGCTGATGTAGCTCACCCTCTCTTTTCCAGGTATTTTATGCAGAGAACGACCAATGTTTTTATCGAGGATTAGATTACTTTCTATTTCCAAGTCATAAACCCGTAAAGTGGCCGGTTCACCTAATACAAAAGCAACTATTGTGCTTTGATCAAACCAGCAGTGGTAGCCTATTTTTAAATCTGGGACTAGAACAGTTGGCTCGCTAAAATCATTCATATACTTGTAAAGTAATTGGGTTCCATCTTTTTCTAAACGAATAGCAGAAAAGCCTGAATTGTCAGGCAAAGGAGTAGGGGAATATTCACTACCATCAGTACTTGAAAGCCATGACCATGAGAACTCTCTGAACTCTACTTCTGCTACATCCGTCTGTCCGTTCTTTGTTGAAACATAGTACATGCTTTCTCCCTTAGGAAGGAAATGTGGCTGATTGTCATACCCGGGATTTTCGTATGTTACGTTCTGGGGTTCGTTTATTGTATAGCTGTCTCCTACCTGGTTTAATTTAAACACATAGACTTCAGTTTCCGGCTGGGCGAAGGATATGGCTACTATTAAACTGATGGTAAAGGTGAGTACTGTTTTCATCAGGCTCTGCTTTTCGGTTGGCGGTATTGATTGGCTCTAATATTCTCAGCCGCTAATCGCACCGTTTCATCAATTCTTTTGTGTCGGGTTTCAGGTCGTTTAGCATTATATATCCATTCCAATATCCTCCGTTTAACGGATTTGGGGAAATTGTCAAAGTTGAACGGGGAGCCAGGATTAGCATGAAAAGTTTTTACACTATCTGCGCACATGGTCAATGAATGTTCAATCACAAATTCCATCCTAGTCCAAAGCTCAAACTGAGTCCTACCAGCTTTTCAGATCTACCAGGAGCAAATCCGTGGGTAGATCCTCTAACACATTCGCAAGCCGAAAATTCTCTGAGCGGAAAATTCGGATCTTCATTTAAGATTCTTTCAAAACGAAAGGACGATTTTAAAATGTAATACTCCATTCTAATGTTATAGTATAAATTCTTTTTTATTGTTTTGATGATTCCTGCATTCAATATGATTTTGCCACCTTTGTCTTCTTTATGGTATTCATGTCTTTGAAAAAATCTAACATCTTTTTGTTTCATTGTATATGAAGGCTTTATAGAATTCCCTGGAATTCCGATCAAGATAGCAGTATGTACAAGGAGATCTGATTTCAATTTAAATCGACCGATCGGCCCCATGGCGAAGGTCGGATAATATGCCATTGGATTCTTTTCATACTTCTCGTACTCCGGGTCATTAAAATAGTCTTTAGTCAACTTTTTTAAGTTTCTTCGATAAGTAAAGACATTTCCCTGAACCGTCAATCCGATCGGAAAGTCTGCAAAGAATTTATTGAAGTTAAAACTTATCGTAGGAGTAATCCCTGAATATTTAAAAGCAAAAACTTCTACTTCTTCGTTTGGAATTCCATCGCTGTTGATAGGCCATAAATCACTAATACTTTCATCGACATTTCCGTCACCGGTAACAGATAGGCCTAAATTTAATTGAAATTGTATATTGCTTTCGAACTTCTGAGAATAGATATTGAATGTTGTCATCAACATCAGTATCGTTAGGGACAGATAAATCCCATTTTTATTTTTCATTTTGGTTTACTCTTCTAAGGGCCTTGAAATTTCAACAATTTAGTCTTCTTTAACAACTCATCTTCTAAATTCTACAGTTCGGTAAATCCTTTTTTAATGTCTGTTCAGGGGCAGTGATATTCGCTCAGAAATCAAACAAAAACTTGTAAGATCATGAAAAAGTTAATTATCATTTTGGGATTATTAGTAGCAGGTAAAATAGCATGCGCACAAGAAACTGTTTCCATTACGCTTGAAGTGGAGGGTATCCTCAATTCAAAGGGTGAGATGATAGTGAGTGTGTTCGACTCTAAAGCTTCTTACCTCAAGCAAGCTGTTAAGGCGCTTAAGGTTGACCTGGCCAATCATGAAGGGAATACTTTCGTTATTGAAGGCTTGGAAAAAGGCGAATATGCTATTTCTGTTTTACACGATGAAAATGGAAATGGTGAGCTTGACTTTGGCGGTATGGGACCTGTGGAAGGGTATGGCTTTTCAAACAATCCAAACGCCGCCTTTGGGCCGGCAGAATATTCTGCCGCGAAGTTGAATATTGAGTCGGATGCAGTGCTTACTATCAAATTGAACTAATGGAGGCGATTACCAATACATTGCTAATTACCCATATTGCTGCCGGTACAATTGCTTTGTTAGTCGCGCCGATAGCCATGATAGTTAAAAAGGGAGGTAGAAGCCATGCGATCTGGGGACTTATATTTTTCTGGGCTATGACTGTAATTTTTGTAACTGCCTTATTTCTCTCTTCGGTCAAATGGATGCCTTTTCTTTTGATGATTGCGGTGTTTAGCTATTATTCAGTATTTAGTGGATACCAATGGAAATTTCTTAAAAAGCTTTATAACGGTTCACAAAACCCAAAATGGTTTGACTGGTTGGCCATGCTTGTAAATTTTGCCTTCAATTCAAGTTTCTTAGCTTGGGGAGCTTACCTTATCGTGAACGGCACAACCGGAGCTTTCCCATTTCTTGCTTTGGGCTTTGGCTTCATTGGTGTTAGAATGTCTATCAAGAACTATAGATTATTCAAAAGCAAGCATCATATTAAAACATGGCTCTTCGAACACATTGGTGGGATGGTAGGCGGGTTTATAGCTACGGTAACCGCATTCTCAGCTCAAATGATGGATTTCATGCCTGCCTGGCTTCAATGGAGTTGGCCATCAATTGTTGGTATTCCTTTAATCAGCTATTGGATCGCTACCTATCGTAAGAAGTACAAGGTTAAGGTTGCATAGTTGATCATTGGTCTAAATTCAATAATTTCAGAACGTGAAATTTATAGCAAGAGAAAGACCATTTTGGATTCGTCAAGTAAGGGACGTTTTCTTATTAGGATTGATTGGCATACCCTTTGGTTACCTGATCTGTTCTACCTGTCGGAATGATTTTGACTTATTGAAATATTCGATTTTGGCGTCTTCAACACTTTGGATTAGCCTTTCCAAAGGCAATGGATTAGTGAATTACGTCATTAGTTTATATGTAAGCTGGTTAAAAGAACCCGTCAAGCGGCTGGCGGTAAGCTTAGTGGGGCATACGGTGTTTACCGTACTTATGGTCTTAATTTTAAAGTATGCTTTTCAGGAGCTATTAGATACTGACATCGGTGATTTTCTAACGGTAAGTGTAATGTCAGTAGGTATCTCATTGCTAATCACCTTTACTATGCATACCCGTAGCTTTTTATTTTCCTGGCGTAGTCTGGCGATTGAGAGCGAGCGAATTAAGAAAGAAGCCATATCAGCAAAATATGAAGCTTTAAAAAATCAGGTAAATCCTCACTTTCTTTTCAATAGCTTGAATGCTCTTACAAATCTAGTGTACGAGGATGCCGACCTTTCGGCCAAATTCATAAAAAAATTATCAGAAGTATATAGATACGTATTAGAGACACGGGAAAAGGAAGTAGTTTCTCTTGAAGAAGAATTAGACTTTGTAAAGTCGTTCATCTTCCTGCAAAAAATCAGGCATGAGGGCAGTTTGGTTTTTATTATCGAAAAATTCGACCAGAGAAATGTTAACGTTGTTCCACTTTCGGTTCAAATGTTGGTCGAAAATGCGCTAAAGCATAATGTAGTATCTGATGATGAACCACTGATCATAAGAATTTACAGAGAAGGCGATTTTTTAACTATTGAGAACAACCTTCAGAAGAAGAATATACTAAAGGAAGAGTCCTCTGGAGTGGGTTTGGCTAATATAAAAGCCAGATATGAGATGTTGTCTTCTGGCGAGGTTGAGGTAAATGAGGAAAATCATTTGTTCACTGTTAAACTGCCACTTATTTAAATTTCAGGAGTTATGAAGGTACTTATCATCGAAGACGAAAAACCCGCCGCTAAGCGATTAGAAAAGCTAATATTCATACAAAGCGAACAGGCCGAAGTATTGGCAAAGTTAGATACCGTAAAATCTGCTATTAAATGGTTTAATAGCAACGCTCAGCCTGATTTGGTTTTTATGGACATTCAGCTGGCAGATGGTCTCAGCTTTGAGATATTTGAGCATACGAAAATCTTGGCGCCTATTATTTTCACCACGGCCTATGACGAATATGCGCTTAAGGCTTTTAAAGTGAATAGCGTTGATTATTTGCTTAAACCAATTGATGAGGCAGACCTATATGCTGCCTTTGAAAAGTTAAAACGACTTCGGTCAGTTGAAACCAAAGATGATAAGGATCAGACCCATTCCATTGAGCAGATCACCAAGGTTGTAAAGATGCTTAGCCGCCAATACAAAAACAGATTTATCATTAAAATAGGAGAGCATATTAAAGCAATTAGCATAAATGATATTCTTTACTTCTTCAGCCGGGATAAGGCAACATATTGTATGACTGACGAAGGTAAAACCTATTTGTTAGACTATCCTGTTCAGGAACTAACCAACATGTTAGACCCCGAAAGGTTTTTTCAGATTAGTCGCAAACACATTGTATCCCTTCGCGCGATTGAAGACATAATAAGTTTTTCAAATAGTAGATTGAAAATATTTCTGAAAAATTCAGATAATGATGATATAATTGTTAGCCGGGAGCGGGTACAAGATTTTAAGCATTGGTTGGATATTTAATATACTCTGGTTACTTCTCCACGACCGTATTCTTTTTTCACAACATTCTTAGTAGGCCCTTTGTGCTTCACTGATCCACCCCCATACACAGTGGCTTCCAGATTTTCACTCACATTAATTTCACATGAGCCATCTCCACTTAGCGTTACGTTAGCTGATTCAAGTTCACAGTTGAAAGCCAACAAAGAGCCGGACCCACTTATGTTAACTGCGTTTTCTGTAGCGTAGCCCTTTAATTCAATATCACCGCCCCCCGAAATTTGTGTTTTAACTTCTTTACCTTTTACATCAATGTTGAGCGAACCGGAACCCGTAACACCAAGATTCAACACCGGAGAGGCTATCGAATTTTCACCTATAATTTTACCGTTGCCATTAACCCTCAATTCTTTAACGTCTTTCATGGAAATCCTCAGGTTCAGCGTGGGTGATATTTTAATATCATCTATTTTGGCCCAGAGGCTCTTGTTATTAGTACTTGGTTTCCGCTTTATGTTAATGTGCAGTACGCCATTTTCCACTTTAAACTCGCTTATTTCAAAAATTTCAGTTAGCGCCTCTACTTTTACTTCCTGCTTATTGGTTTGCTTGATGTATACCGTGTAAGCGGAATTCACATACACACTATGAAAATCGGGGAGTTCGAGGGTTTTGGAAGTTAACTCCGGCCCTGCATAAAGGACGCTAAAAAAGGAAGAAACAAGAATTAATAAAGCTGAAATTTTGAAGGCTTTCATGGCGCTAAACGAGTTGAATTAAATTGTTCAAGTTACGGTGTGTCATTGACAGCTCCAAATTTGAAATCTACCAATGAACCCATAACTCGTTTATTTCTTTTTCCAGTCGTCGGATGAAGATACCCCAAGGCTACCATCACTATATTCCATTATAAAATCAAGAATAACTTCTCTTCTACAACCTTGAAATTTTGTATTACTGGTACTACTTAAAAGGACTGGATAGGATTGCCCATATTCTCTGATAAAAGAAACGATTTCGTCAGATTCGTTCACTATAAAGCCCCATTCGATGGCTATAACATCGGCCTTACAGTCTTCCGAGGCGAAGCCAAAAACATCGTACTTGTACTCGCCCGTTCCATCTTTATTAAGCTTTAAATACCCCTTCTTTTTTCCGCTGTAAATACCGTAAAACTTATCTTTAGCAGTAAAAGTGGTGCGTACTTGTTTACCATTATATAGAATGTTGCGCACATCGTTTGTTGCAAACAAAAGTGCAAAATTGAAAAGTAGTACAGCTTTTGTCATTTAGAAAGGTAGATCGTCTTCTTCATTATCAGTTATCCAACCCGGTTCCTCAAGTCCTTCCATACTTGCGCTATCTGGGGATGGTTGATTGGGCGTCGACGCGTGTGAAGAGGCAGCCTCTAATCTCCATGCTTGGAGAGAATTGAAATATTTTACTTCGCCTTTTGGGTCTGTCCATTTACGACCCTTTAAATTAAAATGAACGTCTAATTCATCTCCAACTTTATAGTTATTCAACAGGTCGCACTTGTCTTGTATCAGTTCGAACTTAATAAATTCAGGATACTGAGGATTATCCGTATACTCAATCACAAATTCTCTTTTTTTGAATGTGTTGGATATTTGCTGTGTATCGCTGATTTCAATTATTCTTCCTTTGATATCCATTATCTCTTCCTTTTTTTAAAAATTGCCGTAAACACGACTACAAAAATAATAGCTCCAACAACTATAGCTAATAATGATGAAGGGTTAATTTGATCAACCGCATGCATTTTAATTAGGCTACTTTGAGTTTACTGTATTTGGATTTGCTGAATTGCTCCTCGGCATAAGACCTAGTAATAATCAATTTGTTAGCTGTATCATCGGATGGCATTTCAAACATGGCGTCATTAACAATTGCTTCGCATATTGATCTCAATCCACGCGCGCCCAGCTTGTATTCTACGGCTTTTTCAACAATAAAATTAATTGCCCCTTCTTTGAATTCGACCTGTATTTCCTCCATTTCGAAAAGCTTCGTATACTGCTTGATCAAAGCATTTTTTGGTTTAATAAGGATTTCCTTCAATGTAGCTGCGTCCAGTGGATTTAAATAGGTCAGAACCGGAAGTCTACCAATGAGTTCAGGTATAAGGCCGAAGCTTTTAAGGTCTTGAGCAGTAACGTATTGAAGGAGGTTGTCATTTTCAATATCAATGGGCGCCATTGTATCACCTCCCGATGCAAAACCAAGAGGCCGAGTATTAATACGTTTGGCTATATGTCTTGAAATACCATCAAATGCACCACCACAGATAAAAAGTATATTTTCTGTATTTACTGAAATCATTTTTTGATCTGGGTGTTTCCTGCCACCTTGGGGGGGAACGTTTACCATAGTGCCCTCCAACAATTTCAAAAGCGCCTGTTGAACACCTTCACCACTCACATCTCGTGTTATAGATGGGTTGTCCGATTTACGTGCGATCTTATCAAGTTCATCGATGTAAACAATACCGCGTTGTGCGGCATCAGTATCATAGTCAGCGGCCTGTAATAACCTAGTAAGGATACTTTCTACATCTTCTCCTACATATCCGGCTTCTGTGAGAACCGTTGCATCTGCAATGCAAAAGGGTACTTGAAGTATCTTGGCCATGGTGCGAGCCAGGTACGTTTTACCCGTACCGGTTTCACCTACCATAATAATATTTGACTTTTCTATATTAATGTCATCCTCAGATTTTTCTTGCATCAACCGTTTATAATGGTTGTATACGGCAACAGACATTACTTTTTTGGCTTCATCCTGACCAATTACGAACTCATCTAAGAATTTTTTCATTTCCTTAGGCTTCACCAAATTAAAATTTGGCGCACCATTTTCTGCAGGAGTTGTTTTTTTCTCTTCTGACAGGATTTGACTCGCCTGAGTGATACATTTATCACAGATATGGGCATGAATACCCGATATCATCAGGTCTACGTCTTTCTTATTTCGTCCGCAAAACGAACAGGTTACTTCGGCCATTATTTTATTTTTTTATCAGAACCTCATCTATGAGGCCATATTTCTTTGCTTCATCTGCACGCATCCAGTAGTCACGATCTGAATCCTCTTCTATTTTTTCATATTTCTGCCCTGTGTGCTTTGATAAAATTGAATACAAGTCTTTACGTAGCTCCTGCATTTGTTTTAACGTGATCTCCATATCTCTGGATTGACCTTGCATGCCACCACTGGGCTGGTGGATCATAATCCTGGCATGGGGTAGCGCAGCTCTTTTGCCGGCAGCTCCGCTTGCCATGAGTACAGCGCCCATGGATGCTGCCATACCCGTGCAAATCGTAGCTACATCAGGTCCTACATATTGCATAGTATCATACATACCTAAACCTGCATAAACGGAACCACCTGGGCTGTTGATATAAAGTAAAATATCTTTTTTTGCGTCTACCGACTCAAGGAATAACAGTTGCGCAGTTATGATATTGGCAATACCTTCCTCAACTTGCATTCCTAAGAATATAATTCTATCCATAATAAGCCTGGAAAACACGTCAATTTCTGCAAAACGGGTTGGTCTTTCTTCGATCACCGATCGAGTCATATTTTGTACTGAATTTGCGTAAGCGTCGAAGGTAGTGCCACTAATTCCTTGGTCTTTAACAGCAAACTTTCTAAATTCTTCTTTATTGATCATCGCTATTTTTTTCCTGTTTTTGTTCTACTCAATAATAACAAGTTTTTGACAAAAAGGGTCCGGACCGAACGAAAAAAGCCTTATCCAAAAATGTTTGGATAAGGCTTTTACTATTACTAATCAAAGTCTATTTAACAAGCTTTTTAAATTCATCCAAGCTTACCTTTTTCTCGGTAATTGAAATATTTTCTTTTAAATGTTTAAGAATTCGCTCGTCACGTACTTCTCCATAAAGTTTAAGGTAGTTTTGCCCATTTTCTGCTTTTAGATAATTATCGGCAAAATCATCAAGGTGGTCCTTAAGTTGTTCAGCAGCCCCGGGGCCTCCCAACTGCTGAAGTATTAATGACTTCGCCTTGTCAATTACTTCATCATTGTCGACTTTTATCTCGGCGTCTGTGGCAATTTTATTTTTGATAAGATCCCATTTGAGCGATTTCACATATTCGTCAAATTCTTTTTCAATGTCTTCTAGAGTCACCTTACCCTCATTACTAATCAAAAGCCATTTCTTTAAAAACTCATTTGGGATCTCAATTTTTGTTTTATCCACCAGGTGATCTTTGATAGTCTTATCCAGAAAGTAGCTTGTTTCGCGAAAATAATTATCCTCTACTGTTCCTTTCACCTTGGCCATGAAGTCCGCTTCACTCTTAATCACATCTTTGCCGAAAACTTTATCAAATAATTCCTGATTTAACTCTGCCGGCTCGGTGTGATTGATATTCTTTAGAGTGAAAGTATATTTACCTTGTATTTCATTAGCTTTTTCAAGCCCCACGTTAAGAACATGCGAAATGGTCTGCTCATCTTTAAAGGCCTTTTTGATGTCCAATTCAATTGAATCGCCAGGTTTTAAAGCCAGAAAATTCTTTTGCTCTTTTTTTGCCAGATCGTCAAATTGTATCACACCTTGATTATGCAAGTCACCATCATTCTCTTTAATCTCGCCATAAAAGGCATCGCCTTCTTGAGCCTGTTCAGGATTTGTAACCGTACCGAATTGTTTTTTGATGTTGTCTAAAGTCTCCTGCTCAGTCTTTTTATCTAACTCTATTTTATAAGATTTAACCTTTTGCTTGCTTGAAACGTCGTAGGTAAAATCTGAAACCATTCCTATATCGTAATCAAACTCAAACTCTTTCTGCGCCTCCCAATCTATCTGATTGGCTTTCTCCTGATCAGGAAGTGGTTCGCCAATAAGTTGAATATTTTGCTCTTTGATGTAATCGCTTAACGACCTTGATAAAATGCTGTTTATTTCCTCGGCTACAATGGACTTTCCATACATTTTTTTGATAAGCGACGCAGGAACTTTTCCAGGTCTGAAGCCTTTTATATTGGCTTTCTTAGCATATTCCTTTACTTTTTCTTCTACATTAGGTTGATAATCATTCTCCTTTAACTTAACTTTAATTAAAGCTTCAGTGGAAGTTTTTTTGTCTAATGTAATATCCAAAACGATAAAATTTTAATGATTAATTAGTAAAAAACCCTTCATCCCGATTGCTTGTAAATCATAGGGCTATCGTGATGAAGGGTTATTTTTGGTGCGGATGGAGGGACTCGAACCCCCATGGATCGCTCCGCTAGATCCTAAGTCTAGTGCGTCTACCAATTTCGCCACATCCGCGGTTTTAAAATTGGAGTGCAAATGTAAATAGTTTTTGGATTAACACAAATAATTTTATCCTGTGAATTTTAAGAAAAAGTGTTGTGGCTGATTTGATGATAGATGTTGACGTTCAGGAGGAAAACAAAGAGATAGTCAGACGCTATCGCCAACTGCTAAGAAGAGCAAAACCATTACTTAAAGGCAATGATTCAAAATTCATAAGAAAAGCCTTTAATGTAGCCCTTGAAGCTCATAAAGGTACACGCAGAAAATCAGGGGAACCGTATATATTCCATCCACTTGCTGTAGCCAAGATTTGCGTTGACGAAATTGGCCTGGGAACTACATCTATAATTGCGGCATTACTTCACGATGTTGTGGAGGACACAGATTGGACAATTAGAGATATAGAGCGTGTTTTCGGAAAAAAAATAGCTCGAATTATTGATGGTCTTACTAAGATTTCAGGGGTATTCGAGCATGGAAGTTCTCAGCAAGCTGAGAACTTCCGAAAGATGTTATTAACACTTTCAGAAGATGTGAGAGTTATTTTGGTAAAGCTGGCAGACCGCCTTCATAATATGCGTACCCTGGAAAGCATGCCTGTAAATAAGCAGTACAAAATTGCTTCCGAAACCATTTTTCTTTATGCACCATTAGCACATCGTCTAGGTCTGTACGGTATAAAATCCGAAATGGAGGATTTATACTTAAGATATACCGAGCCTGAAATGTATGCTGAGATAGTAAGAAAAATTGATGCAGCTAAAGAAACCCGAGCTCGATTTATAAAAAGTTTTAATCGCCCAATTCAGCGTGAGCTGCAGGCACATGGTTTCAGATTTGAAATTAAAGGACGCCCAAAATCGGTCCATTCTATTTGGAACAAGATGAAAAATCAGAACATTCCTTTTGAGGAAGTCTATGACCTTTTTGCTGTTCGAATTATTTTGGACTCTGAGCTTGAACAGGAAAAGGCCGATTGCTGGCAGGTATATAGTATCGTTACGGATTTTTACAAACCAAATCCTGATCGACTGCGAGATTGGATCAGTACCCCCCGTGCAAATGGATATGAGTCTTTGCACACCACTGTCATGGCGAAAAATGGTCAATGGGTTGAAGTTCAGATTCGTACACGAAGAATGGACGAAATTGCCGAAAAAGGATATGCGGCGCATTGGAAATATAAAGATAACCACTCGCAGGAATCCGGACTCGAGCAATGGATTACCAAGGTTCGCGATATGCTTGAACAAAATGATTCTTCAGCATTGGAATTTGTTGATGACTTCCGGGGGAATCTATTCAACGAGGAGGTATTTGTTTTTACTCCAAAAGGTGAATTAAAAACCTTACCCAACGGGGCTACAGCTCTCGATTTTGCTTTTGACATACATACGCAAGTGGGCGCTAAGTGTATTGGCGCTAAGATCAACCAAAAGCTGGTGCCGCTAAATTATAAGCTTAAGAATGGTGACCAAGTTGAAATACTTACCTCGAGTAAACAGAGCCCAAATGAAGATTGGCTAAGATTTGTTGTTACCTCAAAGGCACGATCAAAAATAAAAGATGGCTTAAAGGAGGATAAGAAACACCACGCAGATGAAGGAAAAGAAATTATATATCGCAAATTAAAACAGCTTAAGCTGGACCCCTCAAACGAAACATTCGATAGAATGCGGGAATATTTCAGCGTGAATAATCAATTCGAATTATTTTTCAAGTTTGGGAAAGGTATCCTTGAAGCTAAGCAGATTAAAGAATTTAAAGATTATAAGCCAACCACTACTATCAAGTCTAGGGCTACCTCTAAAATACCGGATGTAAAGAGTATTGAATCAGAGCTTGTTAAGGTTAAATCGCATGATGTACTTCTAATCGGGGAAGATATGGACGTAATAGATTACAAACTATCCAAGTGTTGTAATCCAATTCCCGGCGATAATGTATTTGGCTTTGTAACTGTTAATGAGGGTATTAAGGTGCATAGGGTAACCTGCCCGAATGCTCCTGAACTATTGGCAAATCACGGGCATCGTGTTGTTAAAGCAAAATGGGCGTCCCAACATCAATCGTCATTTCTTTCTACACTTAAAATCATTGGTACGGATAGAGTAGGTTTGATTAATGATGTGACTTCTATAATTTCGGAAGAACTGAAAGTAAATATGAGGTCAATGTCTATAGATACGGACAGTGGTATTTTTGAAGGTCAAATAACACTATATGTGAACGATACAGCACACCTTGACATACTTACCAAACAACTGGAAAAAGTTGACGGAGTTGTTAAAGTATCGCGTGTTGAATCAAACGAATAGTTAATCAGGGAGCTTTTCTTATAAATTATATATTTGCAATCCTATATTAAAACTGCATGGCACTGAACGAGAAGGTTTTTGATGAGGTAAAAAAGATATTTACAGCATATTTGGAGAATAAGGGCTTACGGAAGACACCCGAGCGCTACGCTATATTAGAGGAAATATATACGCGAGAGGGTCATTTTGATGTAGAGTCTCTCTATATCAGCATGAAGAATAAGAACTATCGGGTTAGTAGGGCCACTGTTTATAATACATTAGACTTGTTGGTAGAATGCGACTTAGTAAGCAAGCATCAATTTGGACGTAACTTGGCCCAATATGAGAAGTCGTATGGGTATAAACAACATGATCATTTAATCTGTACTGAGTGTCATAAAGTAGTTGAATTTTGCGACCCTCGAATACATAATATCCAGACCATGGTGGGGGAGTTGCTCAACTTTGATATTCTTCATCACTCCTTAAATTTGTACGGCATCTGTCGTGATTGTCAAATCAAACTCGAAACAAAAAAATAAAAATGGAATTCAGTCATAAACTTAACGACCAGATTTTAGAACTCAACCTAAGTGGTGATCTTATTGGGGAGAGTAGCGGTCTTGATATTATAGAGTTGGTAAACAACTATATTAAAGATAATATAATGTTATGCATGATTGATATATCCGGGCTTAGATATATAAATAGTAGTGGGATTGGAGTTCTCATTACAGTGCTCACTAAATTTAGAAATAAAGGTGGGGAAGTATGCCTGCTTAATCCATCTGAAAATGTCAAAAAGCTTCTCATTATAACCAAACTAAATGCAATATTTAATATTGCCCAGGACAAGTCAGAAGCAGTTGAAGTGCTTAAAAATAGTTTATAATGGCTATCGATTTATTATTGGGTCTTCAATGGGGAGACGAAGGGAAAGGTAAAATAGTTGATTTTTTGGCGCCTAAATACAATTTGGTGGCTAGATTTCAAGGAGGTCCTAATGCGGGGCATACTCTTGAGTTTGATGGTATCAAGCACGTGCTGCATCAAATACCTTCAGGGATTTTTAGAGATACGATAAAAAATGTTATAGGGAACGGAGTTGTATTGGATCCTGTAATTTTTAAACAAGAAATAGAGGCATTAGATAAGTTTGATCTTAATGTACATGCCAATCTATTCGTTTCAAAAAAAACGCAACTCATTCTCCCAACACACCGATTATTGGATGCAGCTTATGAGAAGGCAAAAGGAGTAGAAAAAATTGGGTCAACCTTAAAAGGTATTGGCCCGACATATCAAGATAAAATTGCGCGTACAGGACTTAGAGTTGGAGATTTGCTTTCTCAGCGATTTAAAGATAAATACCAACGTCTTCGTAATAAACACCTTGGTATCCTCAAAGAGTACGACCTTTCTTACAACATTGAGGAGTTGGAAACGAAATTTTTTGAAAGCATTGATTTTTTACGATCATTCAAACTTATAGAAAGCGAATATTATGTGAATGAAGCCATAGACTCTGGTCAGAAAGTACTAGCTGAAGGAGCCCAAGGCTCTTTATTGGACGTGGATTTTGGAAGCTACCCTTTCGTTACGAGTTCAAATACTACCTCTTCAGGAGCTTGCAGTGGATTAGGTGTACCCCCAAATAAAGTAGGTGAGGTCTATGGTATTTTTAAGGCCTATTGCACAAGGGTAGGTAGTGGACCATTTCCTACAGAGCTGTTCGATGCAGATGGAGATCGACTCCAGAAGGAAGGACATGAATTTGGCGCTACTACAGGTCGACCCCGTAGGTGTGGCTGGCTGGATTTACCTGCTTTAAAATATGCTGTTATGATAAACGGTGTTACACAACTGTTTATGATGAAAGCGGATGTGCTGAGTACCTTTGAAAAAGTTAAAGTGTGTATAGGCTACAAAAGAGAAGATGGAACTGAAACTGATATTTTCCCATATGAGGTGGTTGACGAGAGGCTTGATCCCATTTATAAAACAATGAATGGATGGCATGCTTCGCTTAGCGGAATTTCAGAGTATGACCAGTTACCAAGTGAGCTAAAAGACTACGTTTCATTTTTGACCGAAGAATTAAATGTACCTATTAATATAGTTTCTACAGGGCCTGATCGAACGGAAACTATTTGGAGAACAGAGGTAGCGGTTTAAATTTTTAAATTTTCTTCTCAATAAATCTTGGGAATGGTTTAGGTCTTTGTATCTTCGCGTCCCG
>ERZ1740070.296-NODE-296-length-35126-cov-14.946879_pt1 | contig 35126 bp, 30 predicted proteins | sample MGYA00581734_ERZ1740070 | MGnify/ENA primary metagenome ERZ1740070 (study PRJEB43018, sample SAMN04849744) | marine metagenome | isolation source: floating plastic debris | place: Pacific Ocean | collected 2008-09-01 | study: EMG produced TPA metagenomics... | reverse complement strand
GGCGCTGAACACGGCTGGGCTGACAGATACGGTGCGTGATGCAGATGACATCACCGTTTTTGCGCCCACCGATGCAGCCTTTACAGACCTGGCGATCGATCTGGGTTTTGATGGCGACACAAGTGACGAAGATGCTGTTTTCGGCTTTATCGCAGGGGCGCTGACCGAACTGGCTGAAGATGATGATCCGATCCCGCTTTTGACGGATATTCTGCTCTATCACGTCTCGGGCGGGGCAAAGTCGCAGGCCGAGATTGATGCGGCAGACTCTGTTGCCACGCTCTTGACCGATGCCGAGATCATGCCGTCTGGCGGGACGTTGGTGGATGCGGAACCTGATCTTCTGGACCCCACCATCGTGGTCCCGGATGTGGCCGCGGCAAACGGAACCATTCAGGGCATCGATAAGGTGCTCTTGCCCATCGACATCCCGGGCAATGACCGCGACACCATCACCGAGATTGTCGCGGCAAGTGGCGGCGCCTTTGACGAGGATTCCACCGATTTCGACCTGCTGCTGAACGCTTTGACGGCCGCAGGTCTGACAGATGCGCTGAACAACCCCGACAGCAACCTGACGGTGTTTGCACCCAATGACGCCGCCTTTGTGGCCGCAGCCCAGGCGCTTGGCTTTGAGGGCAGCGATGAGGCGGGCGCGTTTGACTATATCGTGCAGGCGGTGACCTTGCTCAGCTTTGGCAATGATCCGGTGCCGCTTTTGTCGGACATACTGCTCTATCACGTGGCGCCCGGGGCGCTGGATGCAGAGGCTGTGCTGGGATCGACCACAATCGACACCCTGCTTGGCGCTGATCTGGGTGTGGATGGCGCGGCCCTTGTGGACGGCGAACCTGATCTGCCGAATGCCAACATCATCGAGACCAATATCACGGCCTCAAACGGGTTTGTGCATATCATTGACGGTGTGCTGATCCCGGTTGATCTGTTGCCGTCGGATGGCGAGGATGATGTGGCGTTTGTGATCGGAGATGACACAAGCGAGACCTTCACCCTTGGCGACAACAACGATTATGTCCTGGCCGGCGGTGGGGATGATACCATCACCGGTGGTCCGGGGGACGATGTGATTGTTGGCGGTGACGGAGATGACACCGCCGTGGTGACCGGCGATTTCAACGATTTCGGCTTTATGGTGGGGCCAGGTGGCGTGTCGCAGACCGACAAGGCCAACGGCAACACCGGCACTGATTTCCTGGGCGGGATTGAATCCGTGCAGTTTGACGATGGCACGCTGGATCTGGCCGCGATCGAAGGGGCCGGTCAGCTTGATGCGGACCAGCTGCAGATGCTGACGGAGATCTACATCGCCTATTTCGACCGGGCGCCGGATTCCGGAGGGCTCTTGTTCTGGGGCACCTCGCTGAACAACGGGGTGAGCCTGGCTGAGATTGCCGAGCTCTTCTTTGACCAGCCGGAAACGCAGGAAAAGATGCCACCCAGCCTGACATCGTCGGAATTTGTCGATCTGGCCTATAACAACTTCCTTGAGCGTGACCCCGATCAGGCAGGCAAGGATTTCTGGGTGAGCAACCTTGATGCAGGCAATGTCTCGCGGCCGGAATTCATGCTGGCGCTGATCCAAGGCGCGCGGGCGGATACCGGATCACCAGACGATGTGCGCACGATTGAGGACAAGGCAGATATTGGCGTGTCTTATGCGCTGATCAACGGTCTGAACAATGTGGATGACGCCGAAGCGGTGATGGCGGCCTATATGCTGGATGATCGCGATGCCGGTCTGGCTGAGGCCCAGTCGCTGATTGCCCAGGCCGCAGATGATGCCAATGGCGTCGGGGGCGGGGACACAGAGGTCACCTTCCAGCTTGTGGGTGTCATCGACGATCCGTTTGCGGTGGCGTGATCCAAGCTTGATCCAGGCAGGGCGCGTGTTTCGGCGCGCGCCCGCCATGCCGGTGCATGAGATCATGCATCCTGCGGTCTTTCTAATAGATGCCAGCTCTGCCTAGAGTGTCGGATATCTTTGCAGGAAAGGCCCCTTATGTCCGACCCCTATCAGACATCCATGATGGAAAATCTCTATTGGTGGGGGATCCCGACGCTGTTTCGCTGTCCGCATGAAGGCCCCGACGGCGCGGATATCGCTCTTGTCGGGGTGCCGCATTCCACCGGAAATGGCACCACTGAACGCGATCAGCATCTGGGGCCGCGCGCCTTGCGCAACGTGTCGGCGGTTCAGAAGCGGATGCATGCGGGGTTTCAGCTTGACCCCTGGACGGCTGCCAAGATCGTCGATGTGGGGGACGTTCCGCTGCCGCGGGCCAATGACAACGAAGCCTGCATCGCCGACATCACCGCCTTCTACAAAACCATCGATGCAGCGGGCGCCCGGCCCGTCTCCATCGGCGGAGATCACTCCATCACCGGCGGCATTGTGCAGGCTCTGGGCAAGGGACAGATCGCGGGCGGGGAGCCCGTGTGCTTCCTGCATCTCGATGCCCATACGGATGTTTTCACCAAGGTCGACCACTTCCTGGGGGCCAAGAAATCCGCCGCCCATTGGGGCGCTTATCTTGCCGATCAAGGCCAGGTGGACCCGACACATTCCATGCAGATCGGCTTGCGCGGTCACCCCCGCACGCTCGACTGGCTGCAGCCGTCTTATGACTATGGCTACAACGTTGTGACCATGAAAGAGTTCCGCCAGCGGGGATTGGCGGATGTGGTGGCGCAGACGAAAGAGGTGCTGGCAGGGCGGCCCGTCTACATCACCTTCGATCTTGATTGCCTGGACCCCACCGTGGCGCCTGCTGTGTCAAACCTGGAGCCCGGCGAAAAGGGGTTCGATATCGACGAGGCCGTGGGGCTGTTGCACGCGGTGCGGGGGATGAACATCGTGGGTGGAGATATCGTCTGCATGATGCCCACCAAGGACAGTCCCAACCAGATCACTGCGCTGACAGCGGCGGCGGTGATGTTCGAGATGATCTCTATGATCGCGGAAACCGTGCAACAGGGCTAGGGTTCATCCCGCAGCCTGTCGTTTTGGGCATGGAAACGCTGTGTTTTCAAAGGACGGGCGGGAATGGGCCGATGGCCTGAATTTGGCCGCTGAATCTTTGTAATTTATTCTTAAAGGTGAGTCTAAACTCTGCGCCATGTCTCAGGATTGTGCTGCAGAAGAAATCGCTGATGAGCTGCTCTTTAAAACGGGCAAAGCTCTGATTGCGCGTGACTTTGGCGGGTTCAGTGCCTGTTTTGGTTTGCCGCATGTGATTGAAACGCAGGATGCGCGCCGCGTTTTGAAAGACACAGACGACCTGCGCCGGGTGTTTGATGATGTGGTGCGCTACTATGCCGAACAAGCCGTGGTGGATGTGGCGCGCACGGTGATCGAGGCAAAGTTTCTCGATGCCGACACGATCGGGTCCACCCATGTGGCGCGGCTGATGCAGGCCAAGGGCGGTGTCTTGCGCAAACCCTTTCCCGTCTACTCCATCCTCTGCCGTCAAGGGCATCTCGACTGGAAGGTGATGTCGAGCGTTTATGCCATCCTCGATTCAAAAGAGCATAACGCCGTGCTGATGTCAGAACGTGTTGACGACGGATGAGGGCATGCGCGGGTCTGTGATCGTCCCGTCCTGCGCCGCCGCAAAGGCCAGGCTGCAGCGATTGTCTTGTTCCAGGGTCAGCCTTGGGGACACGACGTTCTTGCAAGCGCTGAAGGCGTGGCGCACGCTGACACCCATGCTGTTTAAGCCAAGATCATGGGGCCTGTTGGGATATAACAGCCAAACGCCATTTAGGGCAGCCGGGTATCTGGCTGGGTGATTGTGACACGCTATAAAGGAATACACCGTATGAAGAATGCCATTTTGACACTGTTGTTTGCCATATGCGCAAGCACGGCAACGGCGGAACAGATACTTTGCGAATTTGACTCCTGGCGCGGGGCCAGCAAGAAAATTGGCGTCACGTGGACCGGTGAAAAGGTCTTTATCGATACACGTCAAAACCTTGTTCAAAGAGGCCTCTCTGATGGCTGGTACGAAGCGCAGGGCATTTCGCAAATATCGAAGGCCGGGAACTTCACCACCTATACCACGCAGAACCAAGCGAATGATTCTACAGGCAGATCCTACACCATCACCATGAGCGTGCGCGTTTATGAGCAGGGCAAAGGCACCGCGAGGATCAGTGCAGGAGCCCGCATGCAGGACATCACCGCGTCAGGACGGTGCACAAAAGGCTGACACTTAAGGGGGTCTGCCCCCGGATCTGTTCCGGCCATCTGCGTGCGCTCTCTGCTGTGAGAGAGGTGCGGATGGGGCAGGCCCCGCCCAGGTTCGGGGCGCTGCGCGTGTAAGGTCGTGCAGAGAAAAGCGTGGCCTGGGGGCTCTGGTGTTGGACAGCCCGACCTTCCACAGTTATCACCGCGCGCAAACAACGCCGCAGGCTATCATGACCAGCAGTCCTTCCGACATCGCGCGCACTGTCCTGAGCGTCGAGAGCGCCGCCCTGACCCAATTGGCAGAGGCCTTGCCGGTCGATTTCGACGCGGTGGTGGCGCGTTTGCTGGCGCTGCCCGGTCGGGTGATCGTCTCTGGCATGGGCAAATCGGGCCATGTGGCGAACAAGATCGCCGCCACGCTGGCCAGCACCGGCACACCCGCGCAGGCGGTGCATCCTGGTGAGGCCTCGCATGGCGATCTGGGGATGATCACCCGTAATGACGCGGTCATCCTGATCTCCAACTCGGGCGAAACGCGCGAACTGGCGGATATGATCGCCTATGTCACGCGGTTTGACATCCCGCTCATTGCGCTCACCAAGCGCCGGGACAGCACATTGGCGCGTGCGGCCGAGCATGTCCTGCTGATGCCCGACGCGCCCGAGGCTTGCTCCATCGGGATGGCGCCCACCACCTCGACCACCATGACCATGGCCTTGGGCGATGCGCTGGCCGTGGCGCTGATGGAGGCGCGCGGCTTTGACCGCGAGAGCTACCACGCGTTTCACCCCGGCGGCACGCTCGGGGCGCAGCTCTTGCGTGTGTCTGCCATCATGCATCGGGGGGCGGAGTTGCCGGTTGTGGCCCCGGAGACCCCCATGTCCGACACGCTGGTGGAGATGAGCCAGAAGGGCTTTGGCGTCGCTGCCGTTGTGGCGGCGGGTGGTACGTTGCACGGCATCATCACCGACGGCGATTTGCGCCGCAATATGGCCGGTCTCATGGACCAGACGGCAGGTGAGGTGGCCACCCCAAACCCGCTCACCATCGCACCCGACACATTGCTGACCGAAGCGCTGGGGGAGATGAACCGGCTCAAGCGCACCGCCCTTCTGGTGGTGGACGAGACAGGCGCGCTGATCGGGCTGGTCCATATCCATGATTTGCTTAGGGCAGGTGTCGCATGAGCGTGGTTGTCTTTATCCCGGCCCGCTATGCCTCGACCCGCTATCCGGGCAAACCGCTGGTGGAGCTGACCGGGGCTGCGGGTGAAAAGAAGATCCTGATCCAGCGCGCCTGGGAGGCCGCGAAAGGCGTTTCGGGCATAGATAGGGTCTATGTTCTGACGGATGATGACCGGATTGCAGAGGCGGCGCATGGCTTTGGCGCGGAGGTGCTGATGACCTCGCCCAAAGCCCGCAACGGCACCGAACGCTGCGCCGAAGGGCTGGCGCAGCTAGAGGTCGACCCGGACGTGGTGGTGAACCTGCAAGGCGACGCGCCGCTCACCCCACACTGGTTTGTCGAAGCTTTGGTCGCCGCGATGCAGCCGGGGGTCGAAATGGCCACGCCCGTGCTCAGATGTGATCATGAAACGCTGTCAAACTTCGTCACCGACCGGCAGGCAGGCCGGGTGGGGGGCACCACGGCTGTGATGCGGGCCGACCGATCAGCTTTGTATTTCTCAAAGGAAGTGCTGCCTTACGTCGGCAACTTGGAGACCCCACCCGAGGTTTGGCACCATGTCGGCGTCTACGCCTACACCCCCGCCGCCCTGCGCGCCTATGCGGGGTGGGAGGAAGGGCCACTGGAGCGCGCCGAAGGGCTGGAGCAGCTGCGCTTCCTCGAAAACGGCACCCCCATCACCTGTGTTCCGGTGGAGGGCAAAGGCCGGGTGTTCTGGGAACTTAACAACCCCGTCGATGTCGCCCGTATCGAAGAGGTTCTCAAACGCGAGGGGATCGCATGAAGACGGTTCAGATTGGTGAGATTACAGTCTCTAATACAGCGCCTTTTGCCCTGATCGCAGGCCCGTGCCAGTTGGAGAGCCTTGCGCATGCCCGCATGATGGCCGAACGCATTGCGGTGGCGGCAGAGGCGACGGACACGCCGTGGATCTTCAAAGCAAGCTACGACAAGGCCAACCGCTCATCCCTGTCGGGCAAACGAGGCTTGGGTATGGAGGAGGGGCTGACGATCCTGTCGAAGATCGGCGCGGAATTCGGCGTGCCGTTGCTCACGGATGTCCACGGCCCCGATCACTGCGCGCCGGTGGCCCAAGCCGTCGACGTGCTGCAAATCCCCGCCTTCCTGTCGCGCCAGACCGACCTGCTGCTGGCGGCAGGCGAAACCGGGGCCGTGCTCAACGTCAAGAAAGGCCAGTTCCTCGCCCCATGGGATATGGAAAACGTTGCTACCAAGATCGCCAGCACCGGCAACGACCGCATCCTGCTCTGCGAACGCGGGGCGAGCTTTGGCTACAACATGCTGGTTTCGGACATGCGGTCGCTGCCGATCATGGCACAGACGGGCTACCCGGTGGTGTTCGACGCCACCCATTCGGTGCAACTGCCTGGCGGGCAGGGCACAAGCTCGGGCGGCCAACGCGAGTTCGTCCCACCCTTGGCCCGTGCGGCCATCGCTGTGGGCTGCGCCGCCGTGTTTATCGAAACCCACCAGGACCCAGACAATGCCCCTTCCGACGGCCCCAACATGGTGCCGGTGGATCAGCTCCAGGACCTGCTGTCAGTGATGCGCTCCATCGATGGGGTGGTGAAGGGGTAAGCGTCTTTGAAGACGCTTTTCGCTGCCTAGATGGTGCGCGCGTAATGCGTTTTATGGTAATTATTCGATTTCTATAACATATGTGGATGAATAGTAGAATCCACTTGTATCATTCCATCTACCTGCGTCACGCGCGACTTTCTTTCCGTTTTGTCCACGAAGAAAAAACGCGGCTCGCATTGACTTTTGTCCAATATCATCTGGTTGCCTGGGCAGCCAATTTGAGTATTTGAGCTCCTCACCGGTGATCCACACCCATCCTCCTCTAGGCTCTTTACTACCTTCAGGCTGAAATAAACCAAACAATGGACCATTGAAGTTTCCGTCAACATCAACTTCAAAAAAACGACTATCGTTTCTGATCATCTCAAATACGAAATCGTTCTCTTCTTGGGATGTCAGAGTGGCAAGGTGCCCATCCATTCTTCTAGCCAGCAAAGAACCGGCTACCCAACCACGATTGTCACTAGTCGGGAGTACAGCGACGTAAAGGTGACCTCTAAAGTACCCGAAGACTGCTGGTTGATCTCCGAGAACTTGAGATGCTTTAAGTAGGCGTTTTTCCATGTTTAAGGGAAAACTCATTGACGCAATTGGACGAGCATTCTGCGACATCATCGCTTCTATGGCATATACATCTGGCAAGCGTTCTAAGAAACTTCGATCTAAATGATCGCCGACTACAACACCTACTTTGTATCTAGCAGCCGAAATAGCTCGTCGCGTCGCTGGACCAAATATGCCGTCAACTCCATCTGTGTCGTATCCCAACATATTGAGTGATTTCTGAACAAGCTTCCGACTTTCTAAGGGTAAAAAAATCTCGCCGGTCAGCGAGTGCTCATCGCCGATCTCTAGCCAAGCTCTATAGCGGATTTCATTATTATTCTGGTTGTTGCGTTCGCTTACAGTTTCCCTCGAGGGTTGGGCCAACGCTGATTGCAGAACTGCCAATTTTTCGCGGGCTCGATCAGCAACCGTCAGATGCCTCGGATCGGAACCGTACTTATTTATGAATTCACGCCAAGTGTCGACTGATCCAGCAAGGTCCGCTTGCGCAAAATCTTTAAACACGTCGTTTGCAGAGTCATCATTCGGCTTCGCCGCGACTAGGTAGATATCTTTCGCGGGTAGTGATCCATAAGTGAAAGGTTCTTGCTTTCCCTCTGTCTCTGTAAACACTCTATCTCGAATTAATCTGAATAATTTGCCAATCTCCAACCCTGGCGTTTCCAAATTTTGGATTAATGCACTGGCGTAGGGGCTGTTCCGTCCTTCGCCATCATAAGCCACGGTTCCGCCTCGCGCTGCATACCCTACCAGTACGCCACCGGGCGGCTCTATGCGAGCAAGGCCACGCCGTAACGAACGTGTGCCACCTGACGCCATCACCAGAAACGGATTGTCACGGCACGCGTCAAGCAAGACCAGTTTGAGGGTTTCAGCTCCTTCAACGACCCTAAGAAACTGGGACATCTCTATGCCTTCAAAGGCAACATCTAACGGGTCTCGGATATCTGCATCAACGGGGAGCAAATAGTTGGAATTGTCAATCTCCATGCCGTGGCCAGCGAAGTATACGATCGCCATTTCTGACCCACGAGCTTTTCGCGCAAATGTTGAAAGAGATTGGTTTAACTCACTGCGGTTAGCGTTGAGAAGTGTCGTCACCTCAAATCCAATCCGCTCCAATGAAGCACCAACGTCCTTTGCATCGTTGACCGGATTGCTTAGGCGCTGCACACGTTCATATTCGCTATTGCCAATCACCAACGCAACGCGTTCAGCCAATGACGATGTCGTTGACAAAAAAATCACGAGTATCGACGAAGCAAGTATTCGGTAAGGCATCAATGGGAACCTCAGCCAGACAAAGTGAGTATCAGTGTAACAACGATTTTTTAGCAAGGCGAATACTGTTCGACCCGAACCAAGCCCCTCCCATCAGGTCACCCAGAGCATTAGCCCTTCAGCAGCCTGTGCGTGTGTGCTGCTGCAGTCCTAGTGTCAAAAACGTTGATTTTTGGTACACCGCCCTGCCCTCACAGGAAGTCAACGGCTTAGCTGCGCCAAAAACCCTCGTGCAAAACCTCTGAGGTTTTGACACGTTTTTGACTACGCTCGCACACTCACCATCTAAAGCCGTACGCGATACACGCCGGAGCGCTAAATCTGGCGCGCGCCTTCGGTGGGGATGGCGAGGGTGGTGCCGCCCCAGAGGCCCCAGCGGGTGCGGAGCATTTCTATGGCAGCGGCATCCAGTTCCGGGCGGCCTTTTTCGGCGACGCGGTGGCGGTAGAGGGCGGCGGTGCGGTCGGCGGCGGTGGTCTTGGGCTCGGGTTGATCAGCGGCAAGCCAGATGCCGATGCCTTGACGCGCCAGCGCGCCGGACAGCCAGACATCATCAACATGGAACGCCTCGGGCGGGATGTCGAATACAGTGGCGTCAAAGAACTCGGGCCGTACCACCACACCGCCATAGCCTTCGAACACATCGGCAAAGCCGGATTGTGCGATGATCCGGCGGGGGGGTTTTTGCGCCAGGGTGGCCCCGGTCTGCCCGCCGAGGATCTGTTTCAGTCGGTCCCGCCTATAGATCAGATCCCAGGTGCGGGAGCGGCGCATGTGGCGGGGGGAGACATGTGTCTTGCGCTGGGTGAGACCCGCAATGTCCCATCCGGCGAGCGCCACGGCACGGTCAGGATAGCGGTCTGCCTCGGCCAGAAGCCCGTGCGCCCAGCCGGGGCGGTAGGCGCGGTCATCGTCACAAAAGAGGAGCCGCACGTCCTGCCCCCGGTAGCGCTCTGCGGCGCACAGCACCTTGGTGGCGGGTCCGTAATCTGTCTTGGTCCGATGGATCACCACGCCGGACGGCACGGCAGGCAGGGTGCCATCCCAGTCGGGAAAGCGGTGATAGCTCTGCGGCAGGTACAACTCGACCCCGTCAATGCCCTGCTGTGCGACAAGTGCTTCCAGCGTTGGGCCAATAAGCCCAAAGCGCGGTGGAATAGAGGTGAGCGTAATCAGAGTCATCAAAAGGCACGCATAAACAACGCGGGTTCAATACGGGCAAGACGGGCCAGGGGCAAGCGAGGGTGGCACTGCTTTGCCCATGCCGCCGGGCCCCTGATCCGATCAGACCGCTTTGAGCCGGGGCCGTTTGACGGCTGGCTTGCCCAGAAACCCTGCTGCCGTCTCAACGCGTTTTACAAGTTCCTGTGCCCGACCTGTCTTGCCAGCCTCGATGAAGCTGAACCATTTGGACAGGATGGTGTCTGTGTCTTCGGGTGAAACCGGGCTATGCGCGCGGCGGAAGGCGTGCTCTTGCATATTGATCGGGCGGGAATCGTGACCGTCGATCTTGATCGATATGAACCCCATCCCGGAATTGTCGACCACGGCCGGAAAGCGCCGCAGCAATGCGCCATGGCCAAAGGAAAAGATTGTTCTGTTGCCATGAACCCGAATGGCCGTGCCCATGGAATTGAATGGAAGGGTGGCCCGGTAAATATGGGTGGCGGCGTCTTCGGCGTAAGAGGTCACCACAAGACCCTGAGAGCGCGAATAGGCAATGGGCATGACATCTCCCAAGCGCAGCATATAGGCGCGCAGCTCTTTCACGTAATCCGAGGACAGGCAGTCATCGTCATCAATCCGGAACTGCACCAAAGGCCGGGACAGGCCACTGTTGAGGCGGGTCAGCTCTGGCGTCACCGCGTCATGCACGGTTGTGGCGTCTGAGACCACGAGGCAAATCCGGTCGTCCGCATCACAGATCTTGCGCAGCCGTTTGAGGTGTTTGGCGGGCATGATGTCGGAGGTCAGGACAATCAGAACAAAATTCGGATCGGTTTGCGCCTGCAGCGAGGGCAAGAGGAATGTCTCGAACAGGTAAAACCTGAGCGCCATCCGCGCGTCGTCGTAAAGCCGCTCCGCCTGTTCGAGCCGCAGAAGATCGATATCCGTGTTGGCCCCGACCCCGGCATAAGCCGCCCAATCGCCATTGCCACAGAAAGAGAACCGGCAAATGCCGATGACGGGTTCCAGAAGGTAATTCATCATATGCCTGCTTATTTATTTTTGTAGGCAGGATACGCGGTCTGGGGAGGTTTTGGAGATTTAAGCAACTAAGACGAGCGTTTCTTTTGCGCATCGACATAAGAGCGCAACACTGCGTGCATCCGGGTGAGGTGGCCTTTGGGCGCCTGGGCTTTGAAGAAATCGATGATGTCGGGATCCACCCGCAGGGTTACGGGTTGTTTGGTTTTGGGGGGCTGTGGAACGGCCTTGTCCCAAAATCCATCGGGGAGGTCGATCTCTGGCTCATCGGCCCGTGTCGGATACGTCTCTCCGCGTGCCTTCATGGCGCGGATCTCTTCAAGGGAAGCAGTTTTTGTAGGCTTCATAATCTTTACGTCCTCCTCTCCATGCAGAGATGAGCCGGGTGTTTTCGCCCCGCTCCGTATGGACGACCACGTAAGGCACGTCGTCCACCAAGCCGAGGGAGATGTATCTGACCTCACCATAGTCGCGGCGGTCATCTACCCGGGTGAGGGTTGGTCCCTCGAAAATCAGGGCGGCTTCTAAAAGGTCGACGCCGTGTTTGTCATAGTTTTGGCTTCGCTTTTCTTCGTTCCATTCGAAGGTCATCTGTTTTGTCTCGCTGATAGAAGCACGATAAGTGCTGTAGGATCGGTCCCCACATGAGTTTTTCCCTCTAGTTCGGAATCCGAGTAATCGGCCCCATCAACGATCGATTGCGTTGGCTTCATTGTTTAACTGATGCCTTACGCAATATCTAAAATATGTACGAAATGTACATACAAATCAAGGTCGGTCTTCATAAATCCGAAATTCTCCTTACCCGCGCATTAACCTTAACCGCTTGTTTACCTGTGTTTGGGGATAACAGGGCAAATGCAACCTATGCGTGAGGCCTTGATTATGACTCCCACAGCGACTGCGCCTGCTGTTTCCGACCCAACTGTCCCTGCCCCATCCTCGGGGGGTAAACGTGCCTTTATCACCGGGATCACCGGGCAGGACGGGGCGTATCTGGCACTGCTCTTGCTCAGCAAAGGGTACGAGGTACACGGCGGCATCCGGCGCAATGCGCAGCCCGAAACCGCAAGGTTAGAGACGCTTGGCATTCTGGATCAGGTCACGTTGCACAATCTTGATCTGTGCGAGATGACCAACATCTTCCGGCTGGTGCAGGATGTGCCGGTGGATGAGTTCTACAACCTTGCCGCCCAGAGCTTTGTGGGCGCGTCCTGGGATCAGCCGATCTATACCAGTGACGTGAACGGTATGGGGGTTGTCCGGATTTTGGATGTGTTGCGGACGCTGGCGCCCGAGACACGGTTCTATCAGGCCTCTACATCCGAGATGTTTGGCCTTGTCCAAGCGGTACCACAGGCGGAGTCCACGCCGTTTTATCCCCGCTCGCCTTATGGGGCGGCCAAGGTCTTTAGCCATTACATCACCGTCAATTACCGTGAGAGCTTTGGCATGCATGCCTCTTGCGGGATCCTGTTCAATCACGAGTCCCCCCTCCGCGGGGAGGAGTTTGTCACCCGCAAGATCACCAAGGGGCTGGCCAAGATCGCCCGGGGCGGCAATGCGCCGGTGCAGCTGGGCAATCTGAGTGCGCGGCGCGATTGGGGCTTTGCGGGTGATTATGTCGAAGGCATGTGGCGGATGCTGCAACAGGACACGCCGGACGATTACGTGCTGGCCACCGGGGTCACCACGCCGATCCGCGATTTCGTGAGCTTTGCCGCCGAGGCGCTCGACATGGCGCTCGACTGGGAAGGTGAGGGGCTGGATGAGGTGGCCACCGACCGCCGCTCTGGCCGCAGGGTGGTTGAGGTGAACCCCGCCTTCTTCCGCCCGGCAGAGGTGGATCTGCTGGTGGGGGATGCGGCGCGTGCGCGGACGAAACTGGGCTGGCGGCCCCGCGTGGATGTGCGCGGCCTGGCCGGGATGATGGCCCGCGCTGATTATGATGCGGTGGCCTGACAAGGCGCGCCGCGCATGGCACCGCCTTTCAGGCGCGCGCGATTATCTTGACGGTCTTCAGGGCGGCGCGGTTGTTGGTTGGGCTTTGCCCAAACCCGGGGCCGGGCCAGTGCCTGTGGCGCTCTATGACGATCAGGGCCGGGTGGCCGAAACCCAGGCGAGCCAGTTCCGGGCGGATCTGCGCGATGCGGGGTTGGCCGGGGGCCAGTGTGGCTTTGCCTTTCCCGCACCACCAGAGGCGCGTGTTTTGCGGGTGTGCCGGCTGGATGGCCCGCGCCCGGTCGAGATCGGACGGCTGCGCCTTGGCAGGTCCACCCCCCTGCCCGCCTTGCCCCGGATGCCTGCCAAACTGGCGTCTCTGCAAGACGCGCTTGGGCCAGGTGTGGCCGCCCTTCGGGCAACACCTGCGCCAGCGTGCGACAGGCCTGTGCGCCTGACATCCAGACAAGCCCTGCTGTTTGCCCCCACCGATCCCGGCACCAATACCCCCCTGCCTGACCCGCTATGCGCCTATATGGCCTATCTGCGCCCGCGTTACCGGCTGGAGACCACGTTCGACTGGGACAGCGCGCCTGAGCAGGCCGCGCATTTCCTCAACTGGATGCTGACGAGCTATGCCCCGATGCGGGGTGGGTTGAAGCCACCGCTGTCACAACGTGCCATCGCGTGGCTCAACGCGCCGGTTGTGGTGCCAGGGGTGCAGACCCCGTTCAGCCGCGCCACATGGGCGGGGTTGATGGCAGTGCCACATCTGCGGCAGGGCATGGATTTCGCCAATCCTGACTGGGTGGAGGCCGTGATCTACTGGTGGGCGGCGCATCAGGCCAAAGCCATCTCGGGTGAGGATTGTCTCGTGCCAGAGACGTATGTCTCTCATCTGGCCGAGGTGCCCGAAGACGGCCCCTACCCGCTGTCGCGCTACCTGCTGCGCTGGGTGGCAGAGACACCGGCATTGGCACGATTTTCCACATCCTCCCCGGACGACCGCAAGCAGATCACTCTGGCCGCCATGGTGCGGGCAGCGGACCGGCCTGACACGCTGCGCTACCTTCCACAGCCCAGCATAGAGACGCTTTTGCGACGGGATGCGGAAGGCCAGACCCCTTTGGGGCTGTATGTGAACACACTGGACGGGCAGGACAGGCGGATCATGCCGGCCGACTATGCCGCTTGCCTGCGCGGGCGGGGGTATGACCTGACCACCCGCAGCTTCACCACCCGCACGGCAGAGGGCCACCGCCTGCACGCCGCCGCCCTGCCCGCCCCGGCAGTGCAAGGGCACAGCATGGCCGATGTGCAGGTGATTGGCCCGGTCACCAAGGCAAGCGGATTGGGTCAGGCCATGCGCGCGTCTATTGCAGCACTTGAAACCACGGGGATGGATGTACAGGTGGTGAATTTCGACCTCGACAACCCCGCGCCAGACGGGGACGTGCCGCATACGCCAATGGGTCAGGCCCGACCCGCGCGGTTCAGCCTGCTGCATCTGAATGCGGAATCCATCCCGCTTTTCACCGCCTATGCGCCGGACATCACCGACGGGTCCTACACCGCCGCGTCCATGTTCTGGGAACTGACCCGACCTGCCGCCTGCCACGCGCTGGCCCTGCGGATGATTGATGAAATCTGGGCCGCATCAGAGCATGGAAAGGCCATATACAGAGACGCATTTCCCGGCCCGATCCGGGTCATGGGTCTGGCCAACACGGTGCCACCTGCCGCCGACCCGCTGGGCGCGCGGGCGGCCTTTGTGGCGCGCACCGGGTTTGCGGCAGAGGGGTTCCTCTGCATGGCGAGTTTCGACAGTTTCTCGTTTGTGCAACGCAAGAACCCGCTGGGCCTGATCCACGCCTTTCGCGAGGCGTTCCCGCAAGGTGGCGCGCAACTTCTTCTCAAGACGCAGAACCGCACCCGGGTGAGTGACCCGGCGCAACAGCGGGTCTGGTCACAGATCGATGCGCTGATCAAAGGCGACCCAAGTTTCAAAATCCTGGATGACACCCTGCCCCATGACGATCTGCTGATCCTCATGGCAGGTGCAGATGCCTACCTGTCCCTGCACCGCGCCGAAGGCTGGGGGTTTGGCATGATCGAAGCGATGGCGCTTGGCGTGCCGGTGCTCGCCACAGGCTATTCCGGCAATCTGGCCTATTGCGATCCCACCACCGCCTGGCTGGTGCCTGCCAGTGAAGTCGCGCCTGATCCTCAGGATTACATGTTCACCCCCAAAGGCGGGATGTGGGGTGACCCTGACCCGCATAAGGCCGTGACGCTTTTGCGGCAGATGGCCGACAGCCCCGATGCCCGCGCCCAAAAGGCCAAGGCGGCACAGGCCCGCGTCTTGCGCAGCTATTCTCCCGAAGCGATTGGCAAGCGTTATGCCACTCGGATTGAGACGGTGCTGCGTCAGCATACGGGGCAAGATACAGGGCAAGCGGCATGAGATCGCTGTTGCCTGCGCGCAAACCACCCTCTTACGTGGTGGGGGTCAGTTGGCCCCGGTCCGGTCATCACCTGCTTGTACGCCTGCTTAGGCTCTATTACGGGCCGGATTTCACCTATTGCGGGTTTTACGGACAGGCGGGCTGCTGCGGGGTGGCCCCCTGCAAAAAGGCCGGAGAGATCCGGTATTCCAAGAACCACGATTTCGACGGCGCGGTCCCACAGGACCCCGGCCAGCGCTACCTGATCCAGACACGGGGTTTTGCGCCCTCGGTCGTGTCGAACTTTGAACTTTACCTGCGCGAAGGTGGCGAAGACAGCGCCGACAGCTTTGCGCGGTTCGCCAGCGGGCAGTTCGCACCCTATCGCGTGTTTCAGGACAAATGGGTCACGTCCGATTTTGCCAGCACCCAGACGGTCATTCCTTACGAAAACCTTGTGCGGGATCCGGCCACGGCACTGACCTTTGCCCTGACCACCTTTGAACATGTGCAACCCGACCCGGATCGGTTGCGCGCCACCATCGCGCAAGTGGACGGCGAAGAGGTGGCACACAGACGGATCCGGCCCCGCCCCGGCACCGGTGTGCACGCCCCGCGGGATGTGACGCAATTTCGCCATTACGACGCCCGGTTGTTTGGCTATCTGGACAAACTGAAACTGACCCGGCAGGAGGTGAACGACGTGTTCCGCCGCCTTCTGGACCGGGACGCTGCCGAGGCGAATATGCTCGCGCTGCAGACCAACCCATCGGTCGCAGAGGTCGAACGGATGATCCTTGGTTCACCTGAATACACTGCTCGGGGGCGCAGGCTTCGGGCGGTCTGATCTGACCCGTAAGAGTGCTTATATGACCGATCTCCCCCCAATCACCCCGGTACTGCTCTGCGGTGGCTCTGGCACACGGCTGTGGCCGCTGTCGCGCAAGAGCTACCCCAAGCAATTTGCCCAGTTTCTGGGGGAAGAGAGCCTGTTTCAGGAAGCCGCCAAGCGGTGTTCCGGCGACGGCTTTGCGGCACCCTTGGCCGTCACGGGGGATGGGTTTCGCTTTATCGTGGCCGAACAGCTGGATCATTGCGGTATCCGCGCAGCCGGCATCCTGATTGAACCCGAGGGGCGCAACACCGCGCCTGCGGCGGCAGCAGCCGCGTTGCATTTGGCACAGACCAATCCGTCTGCCCTGATGCTCTTGGTCTCTGCCGATCATGCGATCCCCGACGCGCAGGCATTCCGCGATGCGGTCATGACCGGCGCGCCTGCGGCGGCGGATGGCCAGATCGTGACCTTCGGCATTCAGCCCACCCGGGCCGAAACCGGGTATGGCTGGCTGGAAGCCGGGCAAGAGACACACCCGCAGGTGAACGCTTTGGAGCAGTTCATCGAAAAGCCGGACGCGGCCAAGGCCGAGACGCTTTTTGCCGACGCGCGCTACCTCTGGAACGCAGGTCTGTTCCTAACCCGTGCTGACACGCTTCTCTCTGCGTTCGAGACACATGCGCCGGATATCCTCAAGGACACCCACGCGGCAATGGAAGCAGCAGAGCCTGACCTTGGCTTTTTGCGCATTGACCCCGCGCTCTGGTCTCAGGTGCGGTCAGAGTCCATCGATTACGCGGTGATGGAGCAGGCGCAGAACGTGAGCGTTGTGCGCTTTGCCGGCGGCTGGTCGGACCTTGGGTCCTGGGAGGCCGTCTGGCAGGAAAGCCCGCAGGATGGCGACGGCAATGCTTTGGCGGGGCTGTCCACCGCGATTGACTGTGAGAACACGCTGCTGCGCTCTGAGTCAGACGAGATTGAGCTGGTGGGCATTGGGCTCAAAAACGTGGTCGCCGTGGCGATGCGCGACGCGGTTCTGGTGGCAGACATGTCCGACAGCCAAAGCGTGCGCCGCGCGGTAGATACGCTCAAAGCGCGCGACGCCAAACAGGCGGTGCAACTGCCCGTCGATCACCGCCCCTGGGGCTGGTTCGAGACGCTGATCCTGGCCGACCGGTTCCAGGTGAAGCGCATCCATGTGCATCCGGGCGCGGCCCTGTCGTTGCAAAGCCATGTGCACCGGTCCGAACACTGGATTGTGGTAGCGGGCACGGCAAAGGTCACGGTGGATGACGAGGTGCGGCTTCTGAGCGAGAACCAGTCGGTCTATATCCCGCTCGGCGCCGTGCACCGGATGGAGAACCCCGGTAAGGTGCCCATGGTGCTCATTGAAGTGCAGACGGGCACGTATCTGGGTGAGGATGACATCATCCGCTACGAGGACATCTATTCGCGGTCGTGAGACGTGTGATCGCTGGCCCGTGGGATGGCGATCTGTCCTCAGATCAGCATGCTTTATCTTGGCCAAATCCGCAAAAGATCAGAGCGAGGCGCTTACGGCAACAAATCGCCAGCCCGTCGGGGCGGGCCAGCGATCACACGGCGGCCTATCGGCCTTGATTCCGTGCGCGCCCCTTAAGCCAACCGCTTTCCCACAGCCACCAATGTCTCGCGCATCAGCGCCTCCGCCCGCGCCACGCTCTCAGCCTCGGCATAGCAGCGAAACTCTGGCGCATTGCCGGACGGGCGCAGGTGGATCACTGACCCGTCCGCAAAAGACACGCGCAGCCCGTCCGTCAGGTCAACGCCGGTCTCTGCCGCGCGCGCTACAAAGAACGCTGCGCGGGCAGCCGCATCCCCGGTCAGCTCCGCGATAAACGCCTTTGACGCTTCGGTCGGAATACCCGCAATCCGGTCGGCTGCCGTGAAGCGGGGTGGCAGATCAGAGACTAAATCAGCCAAACTCACGCCTTTGGCCCTGGCCATCGCCAAGGGGGCCACAATCGGCAGCAGACAATCGCGGGTCATCAGTGGGGTGATCTTTCCCGCCGGGCCTTGGGCGTCAAACCCCAGAAGGAACCCACCATTGGCCTCATAGCCCACAACCTTGCCACCCGCCTCTTCCATTGCGGCAATCACGTAAGGTGAGCCGATGCGCGTGCGGATAACATGATCAAACCCAAGCTGATCGACAGCCGTGTTAGACGATACCGGCGTACAGATCACCTCAGCCCCCAGCGATTGCGCCGTCAGCGGCCCCAGCACATCACCAGGCACCAATGTGCCAGTGGCGTCCACCACCATCGGGCGGTCCGCATCGCCATCGGTGGACACGAGCGCGTCAAGCTGGTGTTCCTCGCACCATCCCCTGAGCATGGCGCGCGTGTCGGCATCGACCGCTTCGGTATCAACAGGGATAAAGTGATCCGCCCGCGCCAGCCGCACCACCTCGGCCCCCATGCCCGAGAGCGCCTCTGCCATCACATCGCGTGCGACTGATGAGTGTTCGTAAACGCCGATGCGTAGACCGGCCAAAGCGCCTGTCCCAAACGCATCGACATAGCGCGCGATATAGGCCGGGATGGCCCCATCCTCGCGCAGACACTCCCCGGATTCCGCTGTATTAGAGCCTGATCCAAGGGCCGCGCCAATCGCCGCTTCATCCGATTTCGCGATCTCTCCCGTGGGCAGATAGAACTTGAGCCCGTTGCGATCTGCCGGGATGTGACTTCCTGTGACCATCACCGCCGCTTGCCCCGCCCCCATCGACGCCAGCGCCAAAGCCGGGGTTGGCAGCGCGCCATGATCCACCGCCGTCAGGCCCATGCCCTGCACGGCGCGGATCACGGCCGCGGCGATCTGTGGCGAAGACGCCCGCAAGTCCTGCCCCACATGCACCGCCCCGCCATGCGGGCAGGCGGTCAGGAAAGCGCGTGTGTAGTCGGCAACAAGATCATCCGTCAGCTCTGTCACAAGGCCGCGCAAACCGCTGGTGCCGAATTTGGGGGGCATGAGAGACGTCCTTTCACCGCAATGGTCTTGCGGCAGGTATGCCCCTGGCCAACGGCACGGCGCAAGGACCTGCGGCCCTGCCCTGTGAGGGCTGTTGTATTTGCATATTTGGGAAAAGAAGAAGCCAAAGGGCAGGCGCAAAACCCCCTCTTCTTCTTTTCAAAGATATGCAGAGACCGGGATTTGCCATCTGCGCAACGCGCGCAGGATTGAGACTGCGTTTACCAGACCGCCCCTAGCGTCCGGCCCCAAATCCAATCGCTGAAAAGGGCCTGCCATGCCTGAGACCTCCACCCTCCTGTCGCTGCCCTATATCCAGCCTGCACAGGCACAAAAACACGTCACCCATAACGAAGCGCTTCGGATGCTGGACGCGCTGGTGCAGCTGTCGGTGGAAAGCCGGGCCTTGACCGAACCGCCTGCCTCCCCCGCAGATGGGGCGCGGTTCATCGTGGCAAACGGGGCCACGGGGGACTGGGCCGGACAGGACTTTGCCATCGCCCTGAACGCGGGCGGCGGGTGGCTGTTCCTGACGCCCAATGTGGGTTGGCGGGCCTATGTGGCGGATGAAGACACCGACGTGATCTGGCAGGGCAGTCTCTGGCAGGCCAACAGCGGGGGCAGTGGCGCATTGCCCGACCGGCTGGGTCTGGGCACATCCGTTGATCCGATCAGCCGTCTGAACATCGCTGCCCCGGCGACCACGCTGAGCCATGAGGGCGACGACCATCAGCTCAAGATCAACAAGGCGGCGGACGCGGATACGGCGAGCCTGCTCTTCCAATCAAACTGGGTGGGTCATGCCGAGATGGGGCTCGCGGGCGATACCGCGTTTTCGATCAAGGTGAGCGACGGGGCGTCCTGGACCACCGCGCTGTCCTTTGATCCGGGCACCGGGGCGGCCAGTGGCGCGGCTGTGTCGAGTGGGCCGGAAGAGAGCAACCCCGACACGCTGGTGCGCGCCGGCGATGGGTATCTGAAGGGCACGATCCTTGATGCGGTAGCGCAGGATGGGAACGGGGTGCCGACGGGTGGCGTGATCGAGCGGGGGTCTAATGCGGATGGCGATTACGTGCGCTTTGCCGATGGAACGCAGATCTGCACCTCGGGCGATATTCCAACAGGGGGGATCACGAACCCAGCCGGAGCTTTGTTCCAATCGAACCACCTCGCCTGGACCTTTCCAGCGCCCTTCGCTCCAGGGGTGCCACCCATTCTGGTGGGCGAGTCGGGCAATACCGGCGCATGGCCGACCTTTGCGCCACACGGGGTGTTGAGCACAGGGTTCAAGGCGACGGCGATCGTGTCGATTGGTGTGGGCCTGAACCTGCGGCTCTGTGCGATCGGGCGGTGGGTGTGACCAGGTTTTGAGGCTCCGGACCAACTTGCAAGCTCAGCACAGCCGCACTGCGTTCCGTAAAAAAGGTAGATTTGGGCGCTCCTGCTCATTCGTCAAAATGATAGGAAGGAACAGTTCCGGGGCTTGTCATTCATCGCCACCTATGGATTGCTTCAAATCCATGGAATAGTGGAGAGAATAGAATGATCGACCCCGCGGTACTGCTTACCTATGCGTTGATCGTTCTCGGTTTTGTTTTCATCCCCGGTCCTGCAACCCTCTTGACGGTTGCGCGTGCGACAACGTCTGGAACGAAAGTCGGCATAGCAACGGGTGCCGGTATCACGGCAGGCGATTTTCTTCACACCATCATGGCCGTGGTTGGTATCTCAGCTATCATTGCGGCGTCAGCAACGCTTTTCACCATCGTAAAATACCTCGGTGCGGCGTATTTGGTTTACCTCGGATTGAAAGCAATATTCGAGAAGGCCTCTGTTGATCTGGGCCAGGGCCGCGTCCCGATCACCGCACCACAAGCCTTCAGGCAAGCGATCCTCGCTGAGGTGTTGAATCCCAAGACAGCGCTCTTCTTCCTAGCGTTCCTGCCCCAATTTGTTGTGCCAGAGAACGGCTTCGTGGTTGCGCAACTCACCATACTTGGCATTGTCTTTGCTTTCATCGGGTTTTTCAGCACAATCGTCTACTCTGTGGCGGCGGGCGGCTTGGGGAACTTTCTGCGTCGCAACCCGACTGTCCTCAAGTGGCAAGGAAAAGTTGTGGGGAGCATCTACTGCGCTTTGGGCGTCCGGCTCGCACTTCAGGAGCGATAATCGGGCATCGCACATCGCAATGACCACATGCGTCTCCGGCAATCCTCCGAGGCGCTCTGACGGTCCTGCCTCAACCTTTCCTTAGCAGAATCGCCGCAGGGGAGAGGGCGGTAGGGAGATGGATGTTTAACAACAACTTTTGACAAAGCGTTTGCTATGGCGCGGCGGGCGGCGCCCTTGTTCCGCGCACAGGCGGATCGTTCTATTCCAGAAGCCCCAGCAGATACGCCCCATAACCGTTTTTGCCGAACATCTCGGCGCGGTGGCGCAGGGCGTCGGCGCTCAGCCAGCCTTGTTCATAGGCGATCTCGTCGGGGCTGCCGATCTGTTGACCTTGGCGGTCCGACAGCGTGCGCACGAAGTTTCCGGCATCGAGCAGCGAGGCATGGGTTCCGGTGTCGAGCCAGGCATAGCCGCGGCCCATCAGTTCCACGCTTAGCTGGCCATCAGCGAGATAGCTTTCGAGAAGCGTTGTGATCTCCAGTTCGCCGCGCGCGGAGGGTTTCACCTGTGCCGCCCGCGCGGGGGCTGTGCCGTCCAGGAAGTAGAGGCCCGTGACGGCGTAGGGCGACGGGGCTTTCTCGGGCTTTTCGATGATCGTTTTCACCGTCCCATCGGGGGCGAAGTCCACCACGCCATAGCGTTCCGGATCGGCCACGCGGTAGCCGAAGACGGTGCCGCCGGTTGTCGTGGCGTCCGCACTGGCCAGCACTTGCGGAAGCCCGTGGCCAAAGAAGATGTTGTCGCCCAGCACCATCGCTGAAGGCGCGCCATCAAGGAAGCGCTCAGCCAGCAGATAGGCCTGTGCCAGACCATCGGGCGAGGGCTGTTCGATATAGGTAAAGCTCAGCCCCCATTGTGACCCATCGCCCAGAAGGCGCTGGAACTGGTCGGCGTCCTGCGGCGTGGTAATGATCGCGATCTCGCGGATACCCGCCAGCATCAGCACCGACAGCGGATAATAGATCATCGGCTTGTCGTAGAGCGGTAGCAGTTGCTTCGAGAGCCCCATGGTGATCGGATAAAGCCGCGTGCCAGAGCCGCCTGCGAGGATGATACCCTTTCTGGTCATATCTTGAGATCCTTCAGCACCGCGGCCAGCCCCGCCTTCCAGTCCGCAGGCATAATCCCGAAATCCGACGCCAGTTTGGCGCAATCAAGCCGGGAATTGAGCGGGCGTTGCGCGGGGGTTGGGTAGTCTTTGCTGGGAATGCCTGACACCGTCACATCGCGGCCGGCCTGAGCGAAGATGGCACGGGCGAATTCCGCCCAGCTTGTGTGCGGTGCGCCTGCGTAGTGATACGTGCCGCCTGCCGCGCCATCGCGCATGTGGTCCGCCAGCGTCAGGAGCGTGGCAGCGATATCCGCGGCGGTGGTTGGCCCACCGATCTGGTCCTCGACAACGCTCAGCGCATCGCGGGTTTCAGAGAGCCGCAGCATGGTCTTCACGAAGTTCGCGCCATGGGCCGAGAAGACCCAGGCCGTGCGCAGGATGATGTGGCGTGCCCCTGCTGCACGGATCGCCTGTTCCCCTGCCAGCTTGGTGCGCCCATAGGCGTTTTGTGGTGTAACAGGGTCTGTTTCTGTCCACGTTTGGGTGCCGGACCCTTCGAACACATAGTCGGTCGAGATATGCAGGAACGGGATATCCAGATGCATACAAGCCCCGGCCATGGCACCGGGCGCGGCGGCGTTGATGGTCTGGGCTTTCGCCTCTTCGTCCTCGGCTTTATCGACAGCCGTGTAGGCCGCGGCATTGATGACCACGCTGGGTTTGAGGTCGGCGATAATCGCGGCACAGGATTGCGGGTCAGAGAGGTCCGCCTGATCCCGGTCTAAAGCCATGACCTCTGCTTGGCGCTGGAGTTCCGTGGCGACCTGACCGGTTTTGCCGAAGACGAGGATCATGGATCGATCCACAGGTTAAGGGCCGCGCCCGACCCTGGGTGGGCGCTTCGCAACGCTTGTGGTGTGCGGTTTATCTCAAAAGCCCGCATGTCGATTGGGCGGTGAGTGGCATCGCCAATGCGCCCTCCCGGGGGGAGGGTCGGGCGCGGCCCGGGCTGGTCGCCCGCGCCAGTGGGGTGTTTCTTAATCCCGCTCACGCCTTAACCCCCAACCGCTGGCCAACCCCATCGCGGTCCTGCAAGGCCTGCCACCAATCCCGATTGTCGAGATACCAGCGCACCGTGCGGCGCAGTCCTTCTTCCAAAGTCACCGAGGGTCGCCAGCCCAACTCTCCGCGCATCCGCTTAGGGTCAATCGCATAGCGCAGGTCATGACCGGGGCGATCCTCCACAAACGTGATCAACCGATGATGCGGCGCGCCCTCTGGCACCATCTCATCCATCAGCGCGCAGATCATGCGGACAAGGTCGATGTTCCGCGCCTCGTTCTCGCCGCCGATATTGTAGGACCGACCCACCTGCCCTTGCGTGACCACCGTCAGCAAAGCATCCGCGTGGTCCTCAACGAACAGCCAATCGCGCACGTTCTCCCCGGCCCCATAGACCGGGATCGGTTTGCCAGCCAAAGCGTTCAGGATCACCACCGGGATCAGCTTCTCGGGGAAGTGATACGGCCCATAGTTGTTGGAACAATTCGACAGCACTACCGGCAACCCATAGGTGTGCCACCACGCCATCACCAGATGATCCGACGACGCCTTGGACGCCGAATACGGCGAGCGCGGATCGTAAGCTGTCTCTTCGGTGAACTGTCCCTCAGCGCCCAAAGATCCGAACACCTCATCGGTCGAGATATGATGGAAGCGAAACGCCTCCGGGCGCCCTCGGGCCTGCCAATAGCCCCGTACCGCCTGCAAGAGCGTATAGGTCCCGATCACATTCGTCTCGATAAAGGCCCCTGGTCCATCAATCGACCGATCTACATGCGACTCCGCTGCCAGATGCATCACCGCATCCGGCTGATGGTCTGCAAATACAGTCTCTAACAAACTGGAATCCCGAATATCGCCCTGCACAAAAACATATCCCGGAGCCTCCGACACCGAGGCCACATTCTCCAGACAGGCCGCATAGGTCAGCGCATCGAGGTTCACCACCTCATGACCGGAAGCCACAGCCTGTCGCACCACGGCAGAGCCAATGAACCCCGCCCCGCCTGTTACCAGTAGTTTCATGGCGCACTCCACTCAAACGGGCTGTCCACATCCGCCAAACCCGGGGCCTCGGCATCCTTGCCCGACAGGATCGGCTCACCGGTCAGCCCCCAGTCAATCCCAACGCTATCCCAGCGCACAGCACCCTCTGCCTCCGGCGCATAATACCCGGTGCATTTGTAGACGATCTCCGTATCCGGTTCCCGCGTCACAAATCCATGGGCAAACCCTTCGGGCACCCAGACCTGCCGACCATTCTCGGCCGTGAGGTCCACGCTGGCCCATTGACCATAGGTCGGCGATCCCCGCCGGATGTCCACCACCACATCCCATAGCGCCCCACGCCCGCAGCGCACCAGCTTACCTTGGCCCTTCGGCGGCGCCTGATAGTGCAACCCGCGAATGGTGTTCACGTCGGCTGACAGCGAATGGTTGTCCTGCACAAACTCAGGGCTGATGCCCGCGACCTCGGCCAGCCGCGCGGCATTCCACGTCTCCGCAAAGAACCCCCGGTCGTCCCCAAACCGGCGCGGCGTCAGGATCAAAAGCCCCGCAAGGGCCGTACGCTCTACGTCCAGCATCACTCGTCTTTCTGCGTCTTCACCCAGGCCAGAAACGCCGCATCCGGAGCCTTCAACCGCACCCGCCCTGTGTCGTCCCACCAGGACAGCCAACGCGCCTGCAGCCCGTAGACATCCACCCCGGGCCTCAAGGCCTTCGCCGCCTCCAGCGTGTCTTCCGATAAGATCGGGGCATCCATAGGGCGCGGTTTGGCCCGCCGCGTGACCACGAGGAGATCGCCCTCCCGTTCCGACAAAGAATACTCCGGCAAATGATCCTGCGCGATCATCTTGCGCACCGCCGCCCGGAACACCCGCACCGGGGCTGCAGAGCCTGCCTTGAGATGCAGCGTGGGAATGCCAATCACCCATTCCGCCTGCCGCCCGCAATGCTTGCGCGCCAGCTCATAGACCCGCCGCTCCAAAGGCTTCCTCAGACGGAAATAGTCACGCGACAGCGTCAGCACCGAGCGCGCACAGACCGCGCGATACAGCCATTCCGAGAGCGTCACGGTGACAGAGATCATCCGCCCGCCTTTCGACCGACGCAGGATCTCCCAGCTTTCAATGAGGCCAAAGCCGCGCGTCGCCTCCACACCGCCTGTTTCCAGATTGGTCGTGATCCGCGTCCCCGCCAACCGCTCAAACCCCTCGCGCAGCCGGGTATAGCTGTCCCCGCCCGTATCCCGGTTCGTTGCCACCAGCAGGTCATGCGCCTTCAAAGTCAGCGTCCGGCTCACCGCGCGCCCGGCATTCATCGCCGCCACCAGCTGGCTGATGCAATAGATCAGGATGTCCTTGTCATGGATCGTCGCGCGCCCTTTGACAGAGGGTGTCACCTGCACTTCCACCCCGTTATGGGCGTAAGACAGCACCCGCGTATCGGGCCGCGTCGACAGCGAAAAGATCGGATGCTCCATCGTCGCGAGATCATCCTTCGGCGACACGCCAAAGAGGTCACACACAAAGAAATCACCCGTCGGGTGCCTGTCGGGCAAAAGCCCCTCTGTCCCTGCCATAGGGTCCGCCTCAAACTCTGCTCTGCTCGATCCCCGTGGCCGATCTCGCGCCGACTCGTTATCGGGGTTTCAGTGACACCTACGGTAAAGTTATCCACAAGCGCCGTCCACGATTCTTGACACAGCCCTCGTCGGTTCGGAGTCGCTTGCTCGGAGGATCAGAGTCACTCTTTCGGGGGTTCAGAGTCGCTTTGCCTCATTTCAATACAATTTTTTTCTTTTCCTAGAATGGGTTACAGAAAGTAAATGGAGGCTGTAACGTTTAACTAACAATATTTAACACATTCGGCTTTGGGACATCGCATTACCCCTAAGACCTGCATATCGATGACAACCCTTTGGATTTGCTGGGAAAAGGTCAGTGTGTTGCGGTTTTTCTTCCATGTACGCGTTTTTCTGGTAGTCTGGACAAAACAGCGCACACACAGATGTGCGAACCAGGCGATCAGAGCAGCACATGACCCCGGACACCGCCCTTCCTCCGTACTTTAACATCCATCCCAAGGATGCGCTCAACACTTTGGGCGCCCCAACCACAACGCAGGATTTCGCGGCGATTGCCAAAGCCTGCGAAGCGGGTCGTCAGGACCTCGCCAGCCGAGGCCTTGAAGAGAACGGCCAGCGGGAACTGCGCCTCTTCTCCACCTGGGAAATCACCCGCTACCTGATCCCTGTCGCTACCGGCCATTTCCGCCGCGTGCTCAAACAAAACCCCAACCTGCCGCAGGGCCGCAGCGAAACCCAAGGTGGGGCCAAGTGGTTCACCTTTGACGAGGTCCTGAAACTCCGCGCCCATTTCGCCGCCGAAGGGTCCAAGACCAAAGAATACCTGCCCTACCGCCCCGCCGGTCAACCCGCCAAGCTGGTCGCGGTCGCCAACTTCAAAGGCGGCGTCGGCAAAACGTCAACAGCCGCCCATCTCGCCATGTCCGCCGCCCTCGACGGCTACAAGGTGCTGGTGATCGACCTGGACAGCCAAGGCTCCATGACCTCGATCTTCGGCGGCAAGGTGCAAGACGAATGGCAAACCGTCTTCCCCCTCCTCGCCCGCCACTACGCGCGCCACTTGCAATCTGACAACCAGCGCCGCCTTGACCGGGGCGAGGCCCCGACCCCGCTGGACGACACGCTGTCAGACGCGCTCAAGACCAACGCCCAAAGCCTCATCCAAGCCACCCACTGGCCCAATATCGACCTCATCGGCGCGCAGCTGAACCTCTACTGGGCGGAGTTTCAAATCCCCGTCTGGCGCATGGGCGCGCGCGGCTGGAAGCTCTGGGATGCGCTGACCGACAGCCTCGATCAGGACGGCATCCTCGACCAATACGACGTCATCTTCCTCGACACGCCCCCCGCCCTTGGCTACCTCACCATCAACGGCCTTGCTGCTGCGGATATCCTCCTCGTCCCGCTCGGCGCGTCCTTCCTCGAATTCGACAGCACGGGCCGCTTCTTTGACATGCTGCACTCGACTTTTGGCTCTATTGAGGAAGCCGAGAACATGGCCGCCCGCGCCCTTGGCCGCGAGGGCCTCAGCTTTCAATGGGACGCCGTGCGCGCCGTTGTCACCCGCTTCGATCCCACCCAACAGGCCGAATTAGCGGCTCTGATGCAGGCCTACCTGGGCCCTACCCTCTCCCCGCACCGGCAAGGCTTCACCGCGCTCATCGGCCAAGCGGGCGAACAAGTCCAAGGCATCTACGAGGCCGACTACCGCGATTTCAACCGCGAAACCTATGTCCGGGGCCGCGAGACGTTTGATGCCACCTACGCCGCCTTCAAACAGCTCCTCATAGGCTCCTGGCACCGTGATGTCCAAACCGCCCAGCAGGCGGCTGAGTAGACCCATGATCGCAGCGAAACGCTCCCCTTTCATCTTGCCGGTAAACTCCGGGGTTTGGGGCAGCGCCCCAATCCACCGCGCGCAGCATTCACCGAAGCTTTACCAAACGCGCCAAGCCTCCCGGCTCAGACCCTGGCACAGACAAGGAGGCACGCATGGCCAAGCGTAAACGCCTGACACCGCCAAACCCCGCCTTCCTCGACACACCCGCGCCAGAGACGAAGTCGATGTTCAGCGCACCGGGCAACGCCCCCATTGCGGATGTCGCGCGGGACGCGTCTGCCTCTGCCGCGCTCAACGAATTGACCGACACGATGGCCCGCGCCCGCGATGAAGGCCGCATGGTGGTACAACTGCCACTGGATCAGATCGAGGTTGATTACCTCGTCCGCGACCGGCTTGTGGTGGACGAGACCGAGATGCGCACGCTCAAAATGTCGCTGCGCAGCCGGGGGCAACAGACACCCATTGAGGTCATGCAGCTTGGCGATGGGCGCTATGGTCTTATTTCGGGCTGGCGGCGCTGTAAGGCCCTGTCGCTGATCGCCGAAGAAGACCGCGATTATGACCCCACCGTCCTGGCCCTGTTGCGCAAACCGGAAGAGGCGTCAGACGCCTATCTCGCTATGGTCGAGGAGAACGAGATCCGTGTCGATCTGAGCTATTTCGAACGCGCCCGGATCGTCTCGAAAGCGGTGGAAGAAGGCGTCTACGCGATGGAGCGTACTGCGTTGCAAGACCTCTTTCGCTCTGCCTCGCGGGCCAAACGCTCCAAGATCGGGAGCTTCCTTCCTGTGGTGCGTGCGCTTGACGGGCATCTGCGGTTTCCCCATGTGCTGAGCGAACGCCTTGGGCTGGGTCTTGCGCAGGCCCTCACAGAGGATGCCGGGTTTGCGGACACCGTTCATGCCGCCCTTGCGCAGGCAGATGCCGACAGTGCCGAGGCGGAAACAGCCGTTCTTGTGAAAGCCCTGGCTGCAAAAAATGCGTCTCTAAAGGGCGGTTCAGGGTCGAAAGCTGAGGCCAAAGACCCAGCGTTTCGTGACGAAACAATCGGAGCGTTTACGCTGCGCCGTCACAAGGATGGCACGCTGTCGATCCTTGGTGCGTCCTGGCCGAAACGCTGCGAGTCCGACCTGATCCAGCTTTTGAAAGCAGCCTCTGACCGGGTGGAAAATTAGGTCCGCTTCGGCCCTAATGTTTCGCGCGCGAAACAATGGGTCCGGTTCGGACCTAATTCATGGGCGCCTGAATATGCCGATGGAAACGCAGCGTTTCCTCCAGATCGAACGTAGTTAAGCCCGCGTTAACCCTCCTTAAGGCAAGCTGAACGCTGATTTGACCGGCAAAAGGACCCGGTATGCGCCTTCGCCTGCAGCGCCTCTACCAGCGCTACATGACCCGTCACCTGCGTCTGACGCTGGGTGTGGTGCGCTCTGTGGGTGCGCCGGATGTGACCGTGTCTGTCAGGGATGGCCGAGTGTATCTGGACGGCCCTGGCCGCGTGGAACATGGCGGTGCGCTGGCCGCAGGCGCACATCCGTCTCTGCCCTATGATCCCACGAGCGATTGTTGTGTTTCGCTGCGAGACGGGCAATGCCCGCCGGATGTTGTCCCTGCTCTGCCGGTCTGGCGGCGCGCGTGGGCGCATGTTGTGCTGTGGCCATCCCTTGTGCGCCGCCTCTGCGCTGTCCTGCCGCTTTTGCCCACGATCCGGGATCCGCAGACCCGGGCAAAGGCCGTGCGCCGCCTTGGGCTGACGGCAGAGGCCCCTGCCCCACATCTTCGGTTACAGGCTGGCGCACTTGCGCCCCATCCCGTAGAGGCAAAACTGGTTCTGGTGCTTCCTGTGCACAACGCGCTGGCGCATGTGATCGCCTGCCTTGCGCGTCTTCCTCAGGTGACCGATCTGCCCTGGCGGCTGATCATCATCAATGACGGTTCCACCGATCCTGATATTGCGCCCCTTTTGGCGGACTGGGTCGCGCGGCATCCACAGGCCATCCTGATCTCACATCCTGCACCCAAGGGCTTTGCGGGTGCTGTGAACGCCGCCTTGGCGCATCTCGGCCACGTGACATGCCCAGTGGTCCTGCTCAATTCCGATGTCACCCTGCCAGCCGGTTGGGCGTCGCGCCTGATTGCGCCGATCCGGGCGGATGGGGGCATCGCCTCTGTCACGCCGCTGTCGAACGAAGGCGAGCTGATGGGCGCGCCCCACGCCTGCGCCGGTGTTGCGCTGCGAAACGGGGAGGTGGATGCAGTGGATGCCGCCCTTGCCCCCTTTGCGCGCGACCGGGGGTTGCCGTCCCTGCCCACAGGCACCGGGTTTTGCATGGCGCTGAGCCCGCATTGGCTGGCCGAGGTGCCGCGCTTCGATGACAGTTTTGGGCGCGGCTACGGAGAAGAGGTGGACTGGTGTCAGCGCACCCGCGCCCTGGGCGGACGGCATGTGTGCCAGCCGGGGCTGTTTGTGGGCCACGTGGGGGCTGCAAGCTTTGGTCGTCAGCAACGTGCCGCGCTGCGGGCCAAGGCGGCGCCGATCCTGTCCAGGCGCTGGCCTCGTTTTGATACCGAGGTTCAACATGCGTTGCAGGAGGACCCCCTTGCTGGTGATCGGCTGCGCGCCGGTATGGCTTGGGCCAAGGCGCGGCTGAACGGTCACGCCTTGCCTGTCTATCTCGCCCATTCGATGGGCGGTGGGACTGCGCGCTGGTTGCAGCAGCGGTTGCAGGGCCATGAGGTTGCGATGGTGCTTCGGGTTGGCGGGGTATTGCGCTGGCAGGTTGAGTTGCACACACAAGCGGGCGTGACGCGGGGTGCGACGGATCTCTTTGACGATGTGCAGTCCCTGATGGCGTTGGCGGGGCCGCGCGAGGTGATTTACACCTGTGCCGTTGGCGACCCAAAACCCGAAGAGATCCCTTTTCGGTTGCTTGACCTTTGCGCCGGGGGGCAGCGCCTTGAGGTGCTGTTCCATGACTATTTCCCGCTCAACCGCGATTACACGTTTCGCAGCGAACCGGACCCAGAGTGGCAGGCGCTCTGGCGGGTCGCCCTGCACCGGGCTGACGGCCTGACGGTGTTTTCTCAAGCCTCGGCCAAGATTGTTGCCGACGCCCATCCTGATCTGGCCGCCAAGATCCGCCATGTGCCGCATGCGCCGCTTGCCCCCGTGCCGCGCCTGACGCCTGTCGCACGCACCCGCCCGGTGGTTGGGGTGATGGGCAACCTGAATGCACATAAAGGCGCATCAGTCGTGGCAGATCTCGCCCGGGTCTTTGCCGACACCAATGAGGCGCGGCTGGTGGTGCTGGGCGAGGTGGCGCCGGATTGCCCGTTGCCGCGGCAGGTTACGGTGATCGGGGGCTATGAGCTGGCTGATCTGCCGCATCTTGTGGCGCGGCATCAGATCGGGGTCTGGCTGATCCCGGCGCTGTGGCCCGAGACGTTTTCCTACGTCACTCAGGAGGCTCTTGCCACGGGCCTGCCCACAATCGGGTTCGATCTGGGCGGGCAGGGGGACGCGTTGCGCGCATCGCAAGTTGGGCATCCTGTTGCGCTGCGAAACGATGAGTCCGCCGATCTGGCGCTGTGTCTGGCCGCGTTTCGGGTGTTACCAGACTGGCCAAGATCGCGGGGTAAAACAGTCTCTAAACCGCTTCCAAACATGTTCAGACCGCGGATCGGGGTATGAGGGCACGGGGGTCCAAATTAGGTCCGGATCGGTCCTATTGTTTCGCGCGCGAAACATTGGGTCCGCTTCGGACCTATTTTTCGGCGGAGCTACAGATCGCTCAGAATATCGCGATGCCAGCGCAAAAGGCCGATGCCAGCCAACAGCAGACAAGTCAGCCCCAGCCCCAGCACATAGGTGCCGCTGGCATAGGTCGCGTCATACCCCGGATACAGCCCGCGGCGCACAAACCCCACTACATGGATCAGCGGGTTCCACCACAAGAGATCGCGCCAGGGCAGGGGAACGGCGCCAAAGGTAAAGAACACCCCCGAGATCAGGAACATCGGGCGCATGAGGATGGCCCAGATCCGCTGCCAGACCGGGAACAGCCCGATCAGCAGACAGTTCATGGCCCCGATGCCAAAGCCCAGCATTGCCAACAGCCCCACGGCTTGCGCCAGCACCGCCACATCCGGCGTGGCGCGTGTTTCGCTGAGAAACAGGATGCCGCCCACCAAAAGGCTGGCGACAGCAATCTGCGTGCCCGCTGCGAGCAGGAAGCGGGCCAGCAGGGCGTCGATCACTCCGACGGCGGGGTAGGCAAACAGCGGTCGCGAGAAATTCAACGCCTGGGTGAGTTTGCCCGAGATGTCGGCGAAGGCCAGAAATGGCAAAAGCCCCGACGCGTAAAAGAGCGGGAAGCTGGTGCCAAGCGCAGGCGTGTGAAAGCTGATGGCAAAGATCGCCGACAAGAGCGCGATGCCCAAAAGCGGCTCTATTATAGCCCAAAGGTAACCTCCGGGCGTGCGTCCGTGAGTGGTCGCCATCTCGCGCAGCATCAGGGCTCCGATGGCACGCCACAGGGTGGGGCGGGCCGTGGTTCTCATGAGGTCAGGCTGCAAAAATGCACACGCATAGCGGGAATGTTAGCGCAATGGCTCTCGTAAAATCAATCCCCCGCGACCCGAGCGCGCCGTTTCACGGGACGGGGCAGGTGATCTTGCCCTCGGCGCCGGTTGTCTTGCCCAAACGGGCGCGCTGGCAGCGACGGCATGTTTGGATAGCCTTGTCCTGTCTGGTCTGCGTGGTGCTGCCGGTGGTGGTGAGTGCCTTGTACCTCTGGACCCGCGCGGCAGATCAATACGCGTCGGAGGCGGGTTTTGCCGTGCGCCGGGAAGAGACCAGTGTGGCGGTCGACATGCTGGGCGGATTGGCAGGGCTGTCCGGCGTGAGTTCGCGCGATACCGATATTCTTTACGAATATCTGGGATCCCGCCGTCTGGTGGCCGAACTGGAGGCGGATCTGAGTCTGTCAGCGCTGTGGTCCAAACCTGGAACAGCGTTGTTTTCGGTTAAAACAGACCCTGTTTTTGCATTTCAGACGGATGGTGCGCTGGAAGCGTTGCACCGCTATTGGCCGCGCCGCGTTACGGTGTCGTATGACAGCCTTGCGGGGCTGATTGAATTGCGGGTCACGGCCTTTGCACCAGAGGATGCGCAGGTCATTGCGCAGGCGATCGTGGCGCAGGCCACAACCCTGATCAATGAGCTAAGCGATGTGGCGCAGGCCGATGCGATCCGCGATGCCGGGGCAGAGCTTGCGCAGGCAGAAAACCGGCTGAAAGCGGCGCGCCGGCAGGTCACGAAGTTCCGCAACCAGCACCAGCTGGTGGATCCATCGGTGGATCTGCAGGCGCAGGCCGGTTTGCTGGGCACGCTGCAGGGGCAACTGGCCGAGGCGCTGATCGCGCTTGACCTCTTGCGCGGCGAAACGCGCGAGAGCGACCCAAGGCTCGACCAAGGCGCGCGCCGCGTTGCGGTGATCGAAGGCCGGATCGCCGCCGAACGCGCCAAGCTGGGGTTGGAAGGCGACGGCGATGCTTTTGCCAGTGTCGTGGGGGCCTATGAGGCACTGGTGGCAGACCGGGACTTTGCCGAAGAAGCCTATTCGGCCGCGCGTCGGGCCTATGATCTCGCGCAGGCCGAGGCGCGGCGGCAAAGCCGGTATCTGGCGGCGTGGCAGAGCCCAACATTGCCCGAAACGGCCGAATATCCCCGCCGGGGGCGGCTTTTGGCGCTGATCGGAGGTTTTGCGCTGCTCTTTTGGGGGCTGGCGGTTCTGGCGGTCTATGCGGCCTTGGACCGGCGCGGATGATCGCGTTGCGCGACGTCTGGAAGCGGTTCCCGCGCGGGCCATTGGTGGCGCAGGGGATCACGGCCACGTTCCCGCGTGGACAGGCCACGGCCCTGCTGGGGCGTAACGGGGCAGGCAAATCGTCTTTGCTGTCGATGATCGCAGGCACCCTGCGGCCTGATGCGGGGCGGATTGAGCGTATCGGCACTGTGTCCTGGCCTGTGGGCTTTGCTGGGGCGTTTCACCCGGATCTGACGGGCGTGCAGAACACGCGCTTTGTGGCGCGGGTCTACGGCGTGGACAGTCGCGGCCTCTTGGCCTTTGTGCGGGGTGTGTCCGGGCTGGACGATGCGATGCGCTGGCCGGTGCGGCGCTATTCCTCGGGCATGAAGGCGCGGCTGGGCTTTGCGATTTCCATGGGCATTCCGTTTGACATGTATCTGGTCGATGAGATTACGGCGGTGGGCGACGCCGCGTTTCGCCGCGAAACGGCAGATCTGTTACGCGCCCGGTTGGGGCAGGCGGGGGCCATTGTGGTCAGCCATGCGCCTGCGCAACTGCGTGCCGTCTGTACTGCGGGTGCGGTGCTGGAGGACGGGCGGTTACAGATGTTTGATGATATCGACGAGGCGATTGCCGTCTATGAGGCAGGCGCACAGGCGGTGGCATAGCCATGCCGGTTGTGCCTCATGCCGCCAGCCAGAGTGCGAGCCTGTCTTGTGGCCAGTGGCGGTGCAGGCTGATCCGGCGCAAGCGCGCGCGCGCAGAAAGCGGTATGAGGCGATGTAGGAGGGCCGCCGCTTCGGGGGTAAGAGCGCCAATATGTGGCTCTAACGAGGCCAGATTGGCCATAATCCATCTGCGATAGGTGCCGTTGCGCAGCTGTTCCGCCCGCCAGAATTTGGCGCGCAGGCCCCGGCGCGGGCCCAGCAGATTGCCTTCATGCGCGCGGTAGAGGATGCCAGGCATGGGATCCTGCAAAATCCGGGTGCCGATGCCGGTGAACAGCAGGTAAAGCCACCAGTCCCAGAACGGCACATCTACTGGCCCGATGGCGCGGGCCTGGGCCGTGGCGGTGGCATCGAGGATCAGCCCGCTGCCCGCCAGAACGTTTTCCACCAAAGCGTTGCGAAAGCTGGGGCATTTGGGTGTCCGCCCTGGCATCGCGCGGGGCACCTGCCCGGCCCTCTGAAACAGGCGGTTTGGGACATAGGCCTGCCCGGCCTCTGGTGTGTCATGCGACAGCGCTGTCAGCCCACGGCTGAGATGGGTGGGCAACCACAGATCATCCTGATCGGCAAAGGCCACGGGGCCTG
>ERZ1740070.295-NODE-295-length-35140-cov-9.304005_pt1 | contig 35140 bp, 20 predicted proteins | sample MGYA00581734_ERZ1740070 | MGnify/ENA primary metagenome ERZ1740070 (study PRJEB43018, sample SAMN04849744) | marine metagenome | isolation source: floating plastic debris | place: Pacific Ocean | collected 2008-09-01 | study: EMG produced TPA metagenomics assembly... | reverse complement strand
CCGGCTTTCACGGTCGCGTCGGTGGCGATGATAATGTGCGGCCTGCCGTGGATCTCGGCCACGCCCGTGACGGCGCCCGCGGGCGGGGCGCCGCCGTGCTCGGTGTACATGCCAAACGCGGACCAGAGGCCGAGCTCCTGGAAGAACGCTCCTTTGTCGATCAGGCGATCGACGCGCTCGCGTGCGGTGAGGCGTTCTTTGGCGTGCTGGCGTTCGATTGCCTTCGCGCCGCCGCCGGTGCGGAGGGTTGCCTCGGTGGCGAGGAACTCGTCGGTAATGCCGCGGAGGATGGCGGGTGCGGCGGGCGTGGGGGCGGCATCGGGCATGGGCGCGTCTCGGGGCGGTCTGAGAGTCGGCGGGCGGTCACAGGTTTGGGACGGTACCCCCTCTGCGGCTGCCTGACGCCGATTGTGGATAAGTCGGATGGATCGAACCCAAACATTGACAGACCGAACGGCCACCGATAATGTCTCGCTGCCGGGCCCGCGTCCAACGCCGCCCCCGGCCCGTTTCGTCGGGCAAGGTCGCCCGCCGATCGGCCACCGCGTTGGTCCCCGATGCGCCCGCTCGCGACTCTCGTATGAGTCCGGGAGGCCACGCACGGCAAACACAGGAGGCCCACCATGGCCTTTAAGAAGAGCGGTAAGGGTGCGCAGACCGAGTCCAAGCTGACCCCGAAGACCAGCGCAAACCCAGGCGAAAAGGAAAAGGCAGCATCACTCGAGCGCACGCTCGCCCAGATCGACAAGTCGTTCGGTCAGGGCTCGATCATGCGGCTCGACGAGGACGCGTACCTCGCGATCCCGGGCATCTCGACCGGCACGCTCAGCCTCGATCTGGCGCTGGGCGGCAAGGGCATCCCGCGCGGCCGAATTGTCGAGGTCTTCGGGCCGGAGTCTTCGGGTAAAACGACCCTCGCTCTGACCGTCGCAGCCAACGCCCAGAAGAATGGCGGTGTGGCGGCCTTCATCGACGCGGAGCACGCGCTCGACCCGAGCTGGGCCCGCAAGATCGGCGTGAACATCGACGACCTGCTCGTCAGCCAGCCCGACACGGGCGAGCAGGCACTGGAAATCTGCGAGCTTCTCGTGCGCTCGAACGCGGTCGATGTGATCGTGGTCGACTCGGTGGCGGCCCTCATCCCGCGGGCCGAGATCGAGGGCGACATGGGCGACACGGTCGTCGGCCTGCAGGCCCGGCTCATGTCGCAGGCGATGCGGAAGCTCACCGGCGTGATCGCACGCAGCAACTGCACGGTGATCTTCATCAACCAGATCCGCGAGAAGATCGGCGTGATGTTCGGCTCGCCCGAGACCACGCCGGGCGGACGGGCGCTCAAGTTTTACTCGTCGGTTCGCATCGACATTCGCCGAACGGGCGCGATCAAGGACGGCGATCAGAACGTGGGCAACCGCGTGCGGACGCGCGTCGTGAAGAACAAGGTCGCGCCGCCCTTCCGCGATGCCGAGTTCGACATCATGTTCAACGAGGGCATCAGCGCCACGGGCGATCTGCTCGACCTCGCGGTCGACAGCAAGGTCGTCGCCAAGAGCGGCGCGTGGTTCAGCTACGGCGAGATGCGTGTCGGTCAGGGGCGAGAGAACTCGAAGCAGTTCCTCAAGGACAACCCCGAACTCTTCGAGGAGGTCCGGGCGAAGGTGCTCGACATCAAGCGGCCCAAGCCAAAGGTTGAAGTGGAGGTCGAGGGCAAGCCGGATGCTCCGAAGGGGTCGAAGGCAGCGGATGCGGTCGACGCCGAGGCTGAGCCGATCGAGGCCTGAGCCGGTTTTGTCGCGCCTGTCGCATAGTGCGGCGTCTCCTGCGACAACCTCGCCGCGACGCGAACTCAACGCGATCAAATGAAAAGCCCCCGGGTCGTGTGACCCGGGGGCTTTGTGCTTTGCTACTCAGATTTCTCGCGTGCGGCGAGTGTTACGGGCAGCCGGCGCTCCAGAGGGAGAGGTAGTAGGAGAAGTCGGAGAGGGTGACTGAGCCATCGGGCACGCCGTTGGAAGTGCCGTCGGTGGTCATGTCGGCCAGGGGGGCCGAGCCGCTCCAGAGGGAGAGGTAGTAGGAGAAGTCGGAGAGGGTGACCGAGCCGTCGGGGATGCCGTCGGACGTGCCGTCGGTGGTGACATCGGCGATGCACGCGGGCGGTGCGGTCGCGAGGATCGCGACGTCGTCGACGTTCCAGCCGGGGTAGGTCACGGAGCTGTCGGTCGAGCCCATGGTCCAGCGGAGGAAGAGCGTCGATGCCCCGTCTGCGATGGAAGCGACATCGAACTCTTCCATGACCCACTCGTCATCGCTGAAGGACACATCGGGATTGGTGTAGAGGACGTCCCAGGTGGTGCCGTCGGTGGAGACGGCGAAGGAGGCGTCGTCGTAGAGGCTGCGCTCAACACCGAGCCAGCGCATGTAGCGGACGCGGACGTTGTCGAGATCGGAGCAATCGATCGCGCCGGAGATCATGTGCTGGGCGCTGAGGCTGTTGGCGTAGTCGCCGCCCAGGTTGTAGCCCATGACGTGGTTGCCGGTGTGGCCTGAGGTTGGGTCGCCGTTGGCGGTGCCGCCTCCGGTGGGAATGCCCCATGCCCACTGGCCGTCACCGGACCACGCGGGGTCGGTGTTCATGTCCCAGAAGTACGCGACGCCGGCTGCCGCGAAGTTGACGCCGACCGTTGCCTCGTCGGAGTCGATGGTGTCGGTTGCGACGAAGCCGAACGAGGTGCTGGTCGTGTTGTTCGGATCAGCGCGGTAAAGGACCTCGTCGCCGACGAGCAGATACGGCACGGTCTGGATCGCCGAGGTCGCGCCCGGCTCCCAGAGCTGGCCCGAGGACGGCAGTGCGGTGATCGTGTAGGTCAGCGGGAGGCCGACGCGGCTCTGGCCCTCGAGGACGATCATCTCGACGCCGCCGGTGGCCGCGTTGATCGATGACGAGATCGCGTTCGGTGCGCACGCATCGCCCGAGGGGCTGAGGCGCAGGGCCCAAGTGTTGATGCTGCCGGTGTCGCCGTCGGCATTGTCGGAGACGATCAGCGTCCAATCGCCAGCGGTTGACTCACCGTTGAAGTCTCCGAGCATGCCCGGGCCTTCGGGTGCGGTTGCGCCCGAGTCGGCGTAGGTAGTGACGATGTCTTCGGCGGTGCCGCCCGAGCGGTTGTGCAGACGCACGACCGTGCCCTCGGGGCTCACGAGCTCGACGGTGAGGTCGCCGCGGAAGGTGTGCGAGATATCAACATCGACCTCGATGTTGCCGACGCAGAAGACGTCTTGGAAGGTCACCGTGCTCGAAACGGTCGTGTTGTCGCTGATGGTGATCGGTGTGTCCTGCGAGGGCAGGATGTATCGGCCGACGTCGATGGTGATGTCACGCGTGCTGATCTCGCCGCTGACGAGGTTCTCGAAGGTGACCTCGCCGGAGTAGATGCCGTTGCCGAGCGTTTGGGCGTCGCCGCCGACGCTGACGGTCACGTCCTCGGAGGTCGCGGCGGTGAAGGGATCAAGGGCGATGTCGACCGGGCCGGTGCCGCCGTTGATCGTGATCCACGGCTGGTCGGCGGTGACGCGGACGGTGGTGGGAGTGGGGCGGTCGTTGGCGACGGTGTAGGTCTGCGTGCCGGCGAACGGGCCGCCGAGCGGGCCGCTGGCGTAGAGGCCGATGGCCGGTGAGATGTCAACGACGGACTGGCCGATCTCGACGGTGTGGTCGCGGGTGAGTGTGCGGCCGTTGGTGATGTCCTCGAACTCGATCGTGTCGGCGTAGAGGCCGGCGGCGGCGGACGCGAACCCGGCGGGCACGTCGACGGTGATGGTCGCTTGGCCGTTGCCGACGAGTTGGCCCGTGATGGGGCCGGCCGAGCCGTTCATGGTCAGGCCGATGTTGCTTGTGAACGAGACCGAGTAGTCGATGGGTGAGCTGGTGGGGTTGGCGAGCGTGTAGTCAACGCTCGCGGGCGTGAACGGGCCGCCGGTTGGGCCGACGTGCAGCGTGCTGCCGCCGGGCGACACGGCCAGGCCGAGCTCGGGTATGAACGACGCAAATGCGTCTACCCGCGAGACGTCCTCGTTGTCCGAGCCGGTATCGGAGAGGACATTGGAGCGGACGCACCCGCCGACTGTCACGAAGTCGGTCGCGCCGCGGACGAGGATGCCCTCGACCTCGAGGGTATTGGCGTTGAAGACAGCCGAGCCGGAGTTGCCGCCGTAGGTGTCGAGGTTCGACTCGATGAAGGTGGGCTGGATGCCGCGGACGATGGCGCCGCCGGCGATCTTGGTGGTCAGGCCCGAGGGGTTGCCGATGACAACGAGCGGCTCGCCGAGCGAGACAACGCCTTGGCGGCGGATCGGAACCGGGTTGCGGCCCACGACCTCGCGGTCGATGCGCACGACCGAGTGGTCGAGCCCGCCGCCGAGCGACTGGTCGATGATCGCGTCGCCGAAGTAGACGTTGTCTGCGGGGATCGCGGTGACGTTGGCGTTGGTTGCCTCATCGATCTGGTAGAAGCCGAAGACGAACGCGACGCCGCTGGAGATGTCGCCGTTGTCAACACAGTGGCCGGCGGTCACGATGATGTCGCTGCCAACGAGGAACGACGAGCAGAAGCCGGCCTCGAGCTGGCCGCGGAAGGGCTCGTCGGGGCAGAGCGTGCCGCCCTGGCTTGTCCATGGTGAGGCGGCGAGCGAGTAGGTGCCGTTGCCATTGTCGGTCAGCGAGGAAGCGCTCACGACAACAGCTGTGGAGTCTGCGAGCTCGCGTAGCACGGGATCCGGCTCGGCGTAGACATCGACGCGGTCGTCGTCGCCGTAGATCACCTGGCCGGGCTGGGTGCTCGGGCCGCGTGTCGGGCGGATGCTGCTCGGGCCGAGCGGCACGTTGTAGATGTCGTCGATCTGCGCCCGGCGCGCGGCGTTGGAGGTCGGGTCCTTTGCCATGAGCATGCGGGTGAGCTTGCTTGGCTGGACGTCGCTAGCGCGTGCGGGGTTGCTCTGTGCGAGCTGCGAATGCGTCGATTGGCTTGGGCCGGCCGAAGTCATTGCCGCGGCGGCAAAGACGGCAGCCGCGGCAGCCGCGGGTGCGAGAACAGAACAGCGTTTCATCTGCGATCCCCCAGGAACTCGAAGGGTGTGGTGCGAGTGGCTCGTGTGGATCGGACACTGCAGCGCCCGGAGCCGAGCAACCAAACTACCGAAAGGTCCGGTAGGGCACAAGGGTGGCGTTCACGCATGTTGCCGAGGCCATTGCCAAGATCGTCGCCCACCGTCGGCTTTGATTGCGACTCGGCAGCGGCGGGCCTACCGTTGCGACTCGCTGCGGACGTGGCGGAATTGGCAGACGCGCTAGGTTCAGGTCCTAGTGGGAGTAAAATCCCGTGGAGGTTCGAGCCCTCTCGTCCGTATTGACCGCCGGGTTCGCCCCGGCGTTTTTTTACGCGCTCATGGGACTCACGCGGGCTTCGGCTGGCGGTCGATCGCGTCGTCGTTGCTCTGCTGGCGCAATGAAAAACACGCGGGGGATCGTGCGATCCCCCGCGTGCTCAACTTGCTTAAAGAAAGCTCGGCTATGCCGGATTACGGGCAGCCGGCACTCCAGAGCGAGAGGTAGAAGGAGAAGTCTGACAGGGTGACGGCACCATCGGGCAGGCCGTTGGAGGTGCCGTCGGTGGTCACGTCGGCCGCGGGGTCGGAGCCGGCCCAGAGGCTGAGGTAGAAGGAGAAGTCCGACAGGGTGACGGCACCATCGGGCATGCCGTTGGAAGTGCCGTCGGTCGTGACGTCAGCGGGCGAGCAGCCGCCACCAACCGTGATCGTCAGCGAGGACGTCGTGAGCGACTGCTGGTTGGTGCCGGGAGCGGTCGAGAAAGTCGTCAGGGCATCGCCCAGGACAAGCACGACCGCGCCGTCGTAGTCAAGGGTGATTGAGTCACCGGAAGCTGCACCGGGATCGATCTGGAGATCGAAGGTGAGCATGGTGGCGGGATCGTCCGAGAGGCCGCCGAGCAGCCCTCGGCCCGCGCCGGCACGGACAAGGTCCGGGCTGACGGTGAGGTCGGTGACCGCGCCGGAGGTGAGCATGGCGTTGGGGGCTGGTGCCGCGGCGGTTGCTGCGAGCGAGCCCGAGGCGGTGACGTTGCCGCCGAAGCCGTAGAAGCCGGCTGCCCCGAAGACGCCGTTGGACGCGCCGGCGGTGTCGTAGTCGGTGGTGACGGTGACGGTAACGGTGTCGCCGGGCTGCACGGAGGTCGCCGAGGCGGAGATCGAGACCCCCGCTGACTGCCCGAGTGCCGCACCCGCGAGTGCCGCGATTGCTGCGATGGCCGAAGCCGTTTGGTACTTCATGAGATCGAGTCTCCAAGCGTCGAGGGATGCCCGACGAGATGAATCAGATGATACTTGCGATGCGTGAGCACGCAAGGGTTATCGACGCGAACGCCGGGTGCCGACCACGCCAAAGCCCAAAAGGGCGGCAAGCGATGCCGGTGCGGGGACCGCGCTGTCATACGAGATTGAGCGGATGGCGAGTTGCCCACCCGGATTGTTGGTGTCGGTCACCATCAGTGTCAGGGTTTCACCAGCACTCGCATCGGCGTTGGCGAGATCGAGGAATCCGAGATCGGGGCCGAAGCCGATGTTGAAGGGGAGTGCGAACGCGAGCGTGCCAGTCATGCTGTCGTAGGTGGCCGAGAGATCGGGGAAGACGCCGTTGGGGTCGAAATTCCGACCGCTGAAGCTCGCGCCTGGATCGGCGGAGAAGCCGGTGATCTCGATCAGTTCGGCGCGGGAGAAGTCCCAGGAGATCTGCGTGAGACCGGCGGTCTCGGCGAAGGTCATCTGGAGTTTTTCTTCGTTGCCGTTGTTCGCGATCGTGTCGGGATCGTTGAAGGCGTTGTTGTTGGTGCCCTGGCCGTCGATGCCGAGGCGAGCGCCACCAGCATTGAAGGTGGATGGCGTGTTCCCGACGAGCGGGATCATCTCGACATCGCCGTTGTTGAACGACGCGGTGTTGGTATCGAGGCCGTTGATCTGGTCAGGCGTGAGCGTGACGATTTGGGCTGAGGCGCCGGCGGAAACTGCGGCGAGAACGACGATGGAAGCAATCTTGACTGACATATCTCTACTCTCCCTCACGGGTACGTGCTACTGGTGACAAACTGGAACGAGTGCGGCGGACACCGCGGATTACGGGCACCCTTCGTCGATCTGCTCGAGCAGTTCGAGGGTGTCGAAGAAGTCGACGGTGCCGAACGGGGCGGCCTGGTCGACAAGGCTGCAACCCGGAAGCGTGAGGTCCTGGCCGGTGGTGATCGCGATGTCATAGAGACGGGCGCGGACATCGATGAAAATGTCGAGGTCGTTCAGCCCGGTGCCCACGACGAAGAGGGGGTCGACCAAGTCGGCCGCGGGGGTGAACTCCCACGTGACAGTGGTGAAGGGGCCGCTCGCGCCGTTATCGTCGACAGGAAGGACGACAAGGTTGTAGGCGAAGTCGGTGACGTACTGCGCGAAGGGCGTGGTCACCGGGCGGTTGGAGCTGGTGTTGAGGCCCAAGAACATCTCCTCGCCGAGGCTCCAGAAGTTGAGGTCCTGGGCGACGGTGGCGCGGAGGGTGTACTCGGTGCCTGCCATGAGCGTGACGCCGGCGAGCGAGATCGACGCGATGCCGATGTCGTCCTGGCGGCTGCCGTATGACTGGACCACGAGGGCCGCTTGGGTGTTGTCGACGTAGCCGCCGCCTTCGCCGCCCATCATGTCGGCGGGGTCGCCGCCGTTGCCGACGAACTCGAGACCGATCGCGGTGGTGAAGTCCTCGCCGCTGACGCCGGCGGGAATGACGAAGTTCTCTTCGAAGACGGTGGTGAGTTGGGCGGACGCGTGGCCGGCGACGGCTCCTGTCGCGGCGGCGGCGATGATGCCAAGTGCAGAGCGTTTCATGTTTCGACTTCTCCTTCGGGGACACGAGCTTTCGGCCCGCGTCTGTGGTGATCCGGAATTGATGACCGGGTTAAGGTATCGCATGGCGGGTGATTTCCACCGCTTCAAATGCAACGCGCTGATTGCCATTGGCAACGTCGTTGGTACGCAAAAGCAAGTACGGGGCCGATATCGACGCTGACGGGGTGAATGTCAGCTCCCGCGTGATAAAGGCGACCGGCAGGGGGCCGTTGTTTTCTGGGGCCGAGAACACGGCCGACGCGATATCGGGGCTTGTCGTGAGGCCCGGTTCGGTCGCGTGGAGCCCGACGAGGTATGTGCCGCCGGTGGTCCAGCCTTGGTTGAAGTCGCCGGCCCGGACGCGGATGGTGTGCTCGACGCCGGCTTCGAGGAAGACGCCGTTGAGCGGCACGGCGGCGCCGCCCTCCTCACCCTCGGACGCGAACGCCTGGATGTAGAGGCGGTCTTCTGCGAGGTACGACCCGCCCGAGCTGCCATTGCCGAAGCTGGTCTCGCCGAGGTCGCCGTCGGCAAGTCCCTCGAAGGTGAGATTGAGGATGTTTGCGTCAAGGCCGGTCTCGTCCTGGGAGGCGAGGAAGTCGAGCGTGTCAAAGAAGTCGCGTGAGTTGTCGAGTGTGATGTCGGTCTCGTCGGCGTTGCGTTCCTGCGCGTCGAGGAAGTCGAGCGCGTCGGCTTGGGTGAGACGGCTGTCGCCGTTCCAATCCGTGCGGGGCAGCTCGGGCGTGCTCACGCCGTCGACGATGAAGGTGGTGACGGACTCGGCGTCGAGTCGCACGCGGAGCGTGTCTACGTTGAAGAGCGGCTGGTCGTTGAGTTCGGCGAGATTCTCGGTGCGCGACGTGCGGATGCGTCGTGCGGCACCCGGCAGGTCGTCAAACGCGCTCAGGTCGTACTCGATAACGCGGGATGTCGTCGAGTCGTTGATCGCAACGATGACGAGGCGCTCCATGCCCGGCTGGAATGCTGCGAGCGAGTTCGAGTCGCCCGACTCGATGAATCGGCTGCCGGGCCGGATGTATCGGCTGAAGTTCGCGAAGGTGAAGTACTGCGGGCGGAAGGTGTAGCTGGGCGTGACGCTCGAGAAGTTGCTGAGCATGCAGGCCCAGGTGTGGGAGAAGTGGTTGGTCGACATGACCTGCCAGATGATCCAGGCTTCGAGACTTGGCATCTCGCGGAAGTCGCCGATGATGCGGCGGGCGAGCTGCATAGCACTGTCGTACTCGGTCGCGGCGCCCGTGCCGTACTCGCTCATCCAGAGCGCTTTGCCGGTCGCTTCGGCGTACGCGTTGAGACCGGCGCGGTTGTTCGTGTTGTACGTGTGCGTCGCGATGTGCGACAGATCGTCGGCGACATCGGACGGGTACGACTGGAGGCTGCTCAGCGTCAGGGCGCTCGACCACTCTTCGGGGCCGGAGACGGGGATCTCTTCGAGCCCGAACCCGTCAAGCGTGTCGCGGAGTGTTGCGAGCAGGCTCGGCTGCTGGCTCGGCGGGATGGTGCAGCCTTCTTGGTTGCCGTCGCCGTCCCACCACGACGCGCTCGGCTCGTTGAGCGGCGTGAGCGAGTTGAAGGTGATGCCGTGCTCGTCTTGATACCACTGGGCGACGGTCGCGAGATACTCCGCGTACGCGCCGTGGTTGGCGGGCGAAAGGTTCGAGCCGTTGGGGTTGCCCGACGCGTCTTGGGTGATCGTCATCCACCAGGGTGGGGAGTTGCCGTTGGCCTCGACGTACTGGACGCCGCGCTCGATGGATTCGAGGAGCACGCGCGTCTGGGCGCGGTCACGCTGGGGGACGAAGGGCTCGTCCGGGCCGTCTTGGTAGGACGGCATGAGCCGGCCGGCTCCCATGTAGCCGTTGTTGCTCAGGTCGGGGCGTTGCCCGGCGCCGATGTTGAGGCGGACGATGGTGAGGCCGAGCCCGTCTTCGACGTTGAAGACGTCATCCATGAGGGACTCAAAGGCCGCGTCGTCGTTCCATCGGCCGGTGATATTGGCCCACCATGCCAGCGACGTGCCCCAGCCCTTGAGCGGGGGGCCGGCTTGCGTTGGATCAACCGTCTGGGCCGTCGCGGCCGACGTGCCGGCCAGGGCGACGAGCGCAGCGATCGCGCCGCTGCGGAGTGCGTGTATCGACGCCCACGCCGCGCGGGTGCGCGGCGTGGGCGAGGCTGCAGAGTGCGAGGGCGTGGGCACGTGTTGACTCCCGGAATATCAACCGCACGAGGAATGAGGTGGATGACGTGGTAGTGGTGATTCGTCGGCCGCGTGCCGAAGGATGGCAGGGCGCGCCGGTTCTGCTCCAGTTTCATTCCCACGCGACTGCGGGGGAGCGGCCGAAATTCGGATCGCAGTACAGCGGGTTTCGCTTGAATTCGTTCTCCAGCCCTGGCTCCCGACCGACCGCTTCGCGGTGCCACTCGCCGAGTTGCCCGGTGCCAGCGTTCTGATCGCGAATGACCGCATTCGGGTTGTTCGGATCGACCTCGGCGTCTTGGCCCTTGCCGGTGACCCAGGAGGCGGAGCCGTCCACGCGGGCGGTGTTGGAGCCGAACTCGCCGTACCAGTTGACGCCCGCCTCACCGCCCCAGCCGCTCGGCGAGGTCCAGAGAACATTTCGGACGCCCGCGTCGGGCCAGGCGCCTTCCCAGAGGAAGATCGCGTTGGTGTACACGAGCTGATCGACGCGCCAGCGTGATGGCCAGCGGCGGTTGTTCAGGTAGCGGCTGGGAGGCGGAACGAGCCCTTGCAGGCTGCCATTTCCTACGTAGCTGGTCAGCTCTTCAACCGGGGCACGCCTGTTACTGTTGTACGGCCCCTTGTCGGCGGGCGAGCGGAAGTACGCCGCTTGGCCCTCGTTCCATTCGTTCTTTGTACCTCCGAGGTACTCCCAGAGCTGCCCGGTCGCCTGCTTGCCCCAGAGTTCATCTCGGAGAGCGGTCACGAGACTGGTGTAGCCGTCGGGGTTGTTGTCGGTGCCGTGGTCGGCGTGGAACGTGTCGAATAGCCAACTGCTGATGCCACTGCGAAGATCATTCGTGTAGCCGGGGCTTGGGAGGTGTCCGTCCTCGTCGTTCGAATAAATCGAGCCGGCGAGGCCGAGTTGACGGATGTTCGAGAGGCTGACCGTCTTCTGGCCGGCCTTTCGGGCGGCACCGAGCGCGGGCAGCAGGATGCCGATGAGCAGCGCGATGATCGCGATGACCACCAAGAGCTCGATGAGCGTGAACCCGCGAGCCCGGCCGAAGCTGCCGGGAAGGGGTGTGTTCCATGTGCGCTGTTTCATCATGATGAGCGTCCCTGTCTTTTCGGCCTGCCGAAAGAGCAGTACCGGGTGGTCGAATGTAATCGCATCCGCCGTTGGCACAACCGATTTCGGACGATGTCGAGCGTCGGGCGCGCCGGCTGATAAATGTGGGCAACGTGCTCGGAAGTTGTGTGCGATTCTTGCCTGTTTTCGGCGGTTTTGCCCGCAATCTGGTGATTTCTTGCAACGCCCGGGAACCGGGCACTTTGAGAAGTTCGCTCGCCGCCGGCAGGTCAATCGGTGATGAGATCGAGCTCGGCGATGGCCGAATACGGCCGGTTTCCGTGCGAGCTTTCCGCAGTCAGCCGGACATGGGTTGCACGGCGGGATCGATCGAACTGCGCGATTTGCATCGGACCATTCGCGGCGAACCGCCCGGCTGCGACGCGCGTCCACGACTCGCCGTCGGTGCTGATGTCGACGGTGTAGCGGTCGATCTGGCCGTTGAGGTTGCGGTCCCGCCGGGCGAGATAGCCGCGCCCCGAGAGCTCCGCGGGCTCGGGCAGTTCGAGCGTGATGGCGTGGGGGTGCTGGGGGATCTCGCCCGACCAGCGGGTGTGCCAGAGCGTGGTGGCGTCGCCGTCGAGGGCATTTGTCGCGGGGTAGCCGGGATGGTTGCGTGTTGCGTCGCTCACGCGAGCCCGCAGGCGCTCGGCGGCCGAGGGCTCGCGGAAGAGGCTGCGGACCTGGTCGGCGGTGACCTGCACACTCGGGTTGAACTCGCTCGACGTCATGTACGCCAGCAAGCTCTTTCGGAACTGGCGGGCAGCGAGGCGCTCATCGAGATCGGTGTCAATGTCGAGCGCCGACACGATGAGTTTGCCGTCGCCGACGCGAGCCTCGAAGAGCGACGCGAGCTTGCGCGAGCGGAACCATGTGTCGATCGGCTGCACGAGCGGATCGAGCATGACAGGGAGGTCATCGAGCACCATCGCGCCGGCCTGGGCGGTCGGCCAGCCGATCAGGTCCCACCATTGCCAGTCGGTGTGGTAGTCGGTCGGGAAGTGGTCGAAGAGCGGGTGATCGGGCTCGATGAACAGCCCGAGCGTGTGCGGGGCTTGGTCATTCGTCCACGCGGTGTTCCAGAAGACCGGCGAGAACCCGAGCGCGACCTCGCCCTCGGTGAAGCGACCTTCGGGCATGAAGAGCACGGTGCCGCCGCGGGCGAGCACGCGCTCGGCCTCGGCGTCGAGCATCCGTGTGAAGTGGACGCTCGCGGGAATGTCGGCTGGCTGCTGGTTTGGGAAGACCCAGATGTCCCACGTGTTCGAGATGCCTTCGTTTTCGATCTCAACGCGGAGCGTCGCCTTGGTTGCGCGCTCTGCTGAGAGCGTCGCGCGGAGCGAGCCGACGCGGATGAGGTCGCCCACGGGCAGGTCCATCGCTCGGAAGCTGCCGCCGGCCATGGGAGTACCGTCTTCAAGGTCGATGCTCCATGCGACGACTGCGTTCTTCAGTGTGCCAGCGCCGAAGTGGGCGATGTCGATGTCGGCAGCGAACTCCTCACCATTGGTAAAGACGCGATCGGCGAAGCGTGCGAGGGGGGTGATGGGGCCGGCGAAGGCGTGGAACTCCTCGGCGGTGATGTACGGCTTGGGGTCCCAGAAGGGGTCGAGCACGCCGACGAGGGCGGTGCCCTGCCCCGGGAAATCGTGCAGGTCGAGGAGCTGAAAGCCGCCGAAATCGCTAGTGCGCAAGGCCGCTTCGACCTCTTCCTTGTAGGCGAGGACTTGCAGTCGGCCCGACGCCATGAGGAAGTCGCGTTCGCGATGGCCGAGGCCGTTGTTGGTCAGCAGGTCGCGGAAGATCTCGAAGTTCTTGGGCTTGAGGTGCCCGGTGTACTTGCCCATCTCTTCGAAGTTCGGGAAGACGCACCACTGGCCGATCTCGTGGGCGAGGATCGGGTCGTCGAAGCGTGAGGAGTATTCGTTGTAATCGGTACGCGTGGTGGGGGGCTTGCTGTTCATGGTGCTATCGAGCCCCTCGCCCCAGCGCTGGATGCGCGGCTGGTAGGGCACGTGGAACTGGCTCTCTTCCATGATGGGCCAGCCGGCGCCGCTGGTGTAGAAGCGGCGGTCGTCGGATGCCTTATAGGTGTTGAGCCACTCGGCGAGGAAGTTCTCGCCCATGTTGCGCGGGCCGGGGCCGCTCGGCTCGTTGCCGTAGGCCATGAGCAGGAATGACGGGTGGTTGCCGAACTCGGCGAGTATGCGATCGGTCTCGTCGTACACATACTGGTCGATCGGATCGCCCCGACCGAGCTGCGGGCCCTGATTCACCCAGAACGGGCCCTCGACTTGCAGGTACATGCCCAGCTTGTCGGCCGCGAGGAACGCGGCGCGGGGCGGGCACCACGAGTGGAAGCGCATGTGATTCAGCCCGAACTCGCGGAGGCGGTTGAAGATGCGTTCCCACTCGGCGGTGTCGGTGGGGGGGTAGCCGGTCTTCGGGAAGATCGCGCACTCGAGCGTGCCGCGGAGGTAGATCGGGTTGCCGTTGATCGTGAATCGGCCGTCGGCGCTCGCGAGGTCGCGCAGGCCGAACCACGTCTGGAAGCTATGTGTGCCGCTGTCGGAGTTGGCCTCGACCTCGAGGTGGTAGGTGTGGGGCGTGAACTCGCTCCACATCGCAGCGTCGCTGCCGAGGTCGATTGTGATGGTTGCCTGCTGATCGCTCTGCGCGGGCACGGTGACCGATGACGAGGCGGTCGCGGTCGGGGCGTGGTCATTTGTTGCGATCGCGGTGAGATCGACGTTTTGGGCGTTCTTCGTGCGGTTCCGGATCGTCACTGTGGCGACCGCGTTCTTGCTTGTGCCGCTGGGCACGACGCGGACCTGCTCAACGGAAACCATCGGCGACGCACGGAGCTGGATCGTGCCAACGACGCCGTTCCAGTTGGTTTGCGTGTGGTCGGTCATGCTGTGTGCGTTGGGGCCGACGCCGTAGGCCATGGAGTTGTCGATGCGGAGGTCGAGCGTGTAGGTGCCGGGCTCGATCGCGCCGATGTCGAAGTGGTGGGGGGTGCTGAGGCTTTCGTTCTTGCCGAGCGGTCTGCCGTCGAGCCAGGCCTCGGTGACCCAGTGGGCACGCTCGAGGTAGAGCGAGACGTGCTTGCCCGTCCATGTCGGTGGGACGGTGACCTCGCGGCTGTACCAGGCCGCGCCCATGAAGACGCGGTCGGGCGTGAGCCAGAAGGGCATCTTGAAATTGTCGGCCGAGCGGTACGGCGCGTACTCGAGTCGGCCCCACTCGGCGGGCCGGGTGTCGCCGACCCAGGGCGAGTCCATGCCGGGCAGCTCGCCATGCCCTTGGGCTTGCAGAGAGCCGGGGAGCCAGATGTCGGCTGTGTCGGTCAGGCCGAGCTTGCGAACCGTGTCGGAGCCGCTCGCGCTGGGGTCGGGCGCGACGCGCCACGTGCCCGCGAGCGAGACGGCCTCGGACTGTGCGGCGGCCGGCGTTGCAAGCGCGATCACTGCGGTGCAGGTGATCGCGACGCGTGCGGTCATTCGGGCGAGCTTTATCACTCGGGCGGTCCTTTCCGGGTCCACCTCCGGGTTCGGGCGGCGGGCGGTCGCTGGGGTGCGACGGCCGGCGAGAACGCGGGTGGGGCCTGATGAATCATGCCAAATCGGGCCGGGCAGCATACTTGCGGCCGGTCGCAACGCCGCATCGACACGTCGCCGAGCCTTTCGGCGGCATTGCCCTGGGTTGTCATTCCGGCGGGGCGACGCTGCTCGAATGTGGCGTTTAGCGTTAGTCTGGCCTCCCGCGCCGGCGTTGCCGCCAGCCGCGTTGCCTATCTTGAGCAGCCCTGCGCTGCGGCCGACCAAGGATTGTCTATGCCTACCAACGTGTTCTCGGCGATGATAGATACTTCGTTGTTTGGATCGGTCCTTGCGACCGCCGCGAAGCCCGCTCCTGTGACGCTGGCGCTGCAGGACACGCTGGTGTTCATCGCGTTCTTGGTCGTGGTCATCGGCATCGCGCTGTTTACCAATCGCCGCAAGAAGAGCACCGGGCAGGACTACTTCCTGGGCGGGCGATCACTGCCCTGGCCCATGATCGGCTTGTCGATCGTCGCGGCGAACATCTCTACAGAGCAGCTTGTCGGCATGGCGGGCCAAGGGGCTGGCGGGGTCGGGCTGGCGGTTTCCAACTGGCAACTCACAGGATCGCTCGGCATCATTTTGGTGGCGTTCACGCTCATGCCGCGGTTCTTGCGGGCGGGCATCTACACGATGCCGCAGTTCCTCGAGCAGCGATTCAGCCCCACCGCACGGACGATCATGTCGGGCTACACCGTGGTGATCTACGTCGCGATCCTGCTCACGAGTGTGTTCTACTCGGGCGGCCTGACGATCCGGGCGATCTTCGATGTGCCGCTCTGGCTCGGCGTGTCGGTCTTGGCGGTCGCCGCAACGCTGTACACCGCCTGGGGCGGCCTGCGTGCGGTAGCCACAGCGGACCTGTTCTTCGGCGCAGCCCTGCTCGGCGGCGGCGCGTACGCCTTTTTCCTCGGCATCGACGCGGTCGGCGGGTGGGAGTCGTTCGCCACGCACAACGCCGATCGCCTGCACATGTTCAAGCCCGCGGATAACCCGGACCTGCCATGGACGGGCGTGCTCGGCGGCATGTGGATCGTGATGATCTATTACGCGGGCCTGAACCAGTTCATCGTTCAACGCGCACTCGCTGCCAAAAGCCTCGGGCACGCGCAGGGCGGCATGGTTTTCGCGGCGATGCTCTGGCTGCTCGTGCCGTTCTTCATCGTCATGCCCGGCATGATCTCGGCCCAGCTCTACCCCGCGCAGCTTGGTGTCGAAGCGGGCACGGTTGCTGCCGACGAGGCGTTCCCCACGCTCATTCGCAACCTCATCCCCGAGGGTGTGCGCGGGTTCATGTTCGCGGCCATTGCCGGCGCGGTCATCAGCTCGCTCGCATCGATGCTCAACAGCGCGTCGACGCTCTTCACGATGGACATCTACAAGCAGCTCATCAACAAGTCGGCCGACGAGCGGCAGATCGTGTGGGTTGGTCGCGCGACCGTGCTCGCGTGCGTCGTCATCGGCGCGGTGCTCGCGACCATGCTCGATCGCCTGCCCAACTTCGACGGCGTTTTCCAGTTCATCCAACAGTTCCAAGGCTACATCTGGCCCGGCACCGTCGCGGCGTTCTTGGGCGGGCTGATCTTCAAGCGGGCGCCGGCGGTCGCGGGCGTCGCGGCCCTCGTTGCGGGCCCGGTCGCCTACGGCATCTTGCAGAAGACCGCCCAGTTCCACGAGATGCACTTCCTCATCCAGACGCTCGCGGCCTGGGTCATCTCGTTCGGCGTTGTGTGGGTGCTCTCGCTCGTAAAGCCGAGGGGTGAGAAGTGGATTCTGCCCGAGGAGGCCGAGATCGATCTCAAGCCCTCGAAGCTCGCGATGGGCGGGGCGATCGGCGTCATCGCGGCGGTCGCGGTGTTCTACGTGATCTTCTGGTAAGCCACGGCTTCTGGTGAGCGGCAGCCGGCAGCGCCACGCATTGCGTGGGCGCCCGCTGGCTCACGTCGCCATCGTTGTTGCTAGGCCGTCAGGTCGCGGAAGGGGTCGTCGCTCTGTGTGCGGTCGACGCCGGGCGTCACGCCGAAGCGGCGTTTGTAGGCATCGAGCAGTCGCGACGGGTTTGAGTACCCGACGAGTTCGGCGATCTGATGGAGCGGGTACGTCGTGCCGCGCACGAGGGTGCGGGCGTGGTTGAGCCGGACGCGGTCGATCTCTTGCCGGGGCGATCTTCCAAGGGCGGTGCGGAAGCGTCGCTCGAGCGTTGCTCGGCTGATGCCGACGGCTGTTGCGAGATCACCCACGCTGCGGATCGCGCCGGCCTGCTTGCGGATGATGTTCACGGCCTGGGCGATCTCGAGGTCCTCGATCGCGGTGATGTCCGTGGACTGTCGCGTCACGACGCTGGTCGGCTGGATGAGCCGAACCGAGCTTGAGGGCGTGATGCCCGGGTCGGTGAGCAGCCGGTCGAGCGAGGCGGCGCCGGCGTAGCCGATGGCGCGGGTGTCGGGCTCGATGCTCGTGAGCGGCGGGTAGGCAAGCTCGCAGATGACCTCGTCGTTGTCGACACCGAGCACCGCGACCTGCTCGGGCACCGCGATGCCCGCGGCGGTGCACGCCGAGAGGACTTGCCGGCCGCGGATGTCGTTGGATGCGAAGACCGCGACGGGCTTGGGCAGCGAGCGCAGCCACGCGAGGAGTTCTTCGCTCTCGATCTCGCCGCGCGCCTCGCTCAAGAGCGTGCTCGCTGCGCCGCCCGGCTGACGGGGCGGCGACGCGGACTCGTAGACGTGGGGCTTCACGCCGCGCTGGTGGGCGTACTCGAGGAAGGCGTCGCGACGGCGATCGGAGTAGTCGACGTTGTTGTAGCCGCAGAACGCCATGGTCGTCATGCCGCGTGCCCAGAAGTGCTCGAAGGCGAGCTCGGCGCAGGCTGCGGGGTCGGTGTCGATCATTCTGCCGTTGCGGGGGTGGTACGAGCCGCGAAGGTCGACGACGGGCACGCCGAGGTTCTGCAATGCCTCGGCGACTTTGTCGTTTTCCGCCCGGGCGATGACGCCGTCGAATTTCATCGAGCCGAAAAAGTCGGGGAGGTCGGCCTCGAGGGTGTGCTCGACGTGGTAGGTCCGCCACCTGCTGTGCGTTGCGCAATATGCGGCAACGCCCATGAGGCAGCCGCGGCCGTAGGCGCGCGAAGATTCGATCCAGAGCAGCACACGTTTGAGTTCAAATGTCTGCATGCTCGGCCCCGAAGAAGCGCACCGGCCGTGTGATACGTGTCGGTTGGTGCGTCGTTCTCGGCATCATCCTCGATCTCACGGTCGCCGCGAGCCGATCACGCCGGGATGACACAATAAGGCAATCGAACCGCAACAGGGTTACATTGTTCGGCACCGCGGATGAACGAAAATATGGTCCACTCTCGTGTTCCCGGCCAGCGGCACTGACGCCGATCCGGGGCGGTCGCGTTCCTCCGTGGAACGCGGCGAGAGCAAGGTGGGCCCACGCGTGCGATTCGTTCGATCGCGGGGGCTGATTTGAGATCACACATGTCGCGGCCGGAGGCTGCCGCGATGAATCCGTGCGTGCCGAGCCCCGGGCGGACGAGACCAAAGGCGGATCGAGCATGACGCACGGAAATCGCGATCAGGTTCAGGTGACACGCTCGCGCATCGCGATCCCGACGTACGAGGTCGGCGAGCCCGATCGCAACCCGATGTTCCTCGAGAAGCGGGTCTACCAGGGCTCTTCGGGCGCGGTCTATCCGCACCCTGTTGTCGAGCAGATCGCAAGCGAGAAGCGGGATGTCGAATGGGACGCGGTGGTGCTCGAGAACGAGTACCTCAGGATCATGGTGCTGCCCGAGCTGGGCGGCCGGGTGCAGATGGCGCTCGATAAGACCAACGACTACCACTTTGTCTATCACAACCGCGTGATCAAGCCCGCCCTGGTCGGCTTGGCGGGCCCGTGGATCTCGGGCGGCATCGAGTTCAACTGGCCGCAACACCACCGCCCAAACACCTACGGCCCGGTCGACTGCGAGATCGAGCGTCACGACGACGGCTCGGTCACCGTCTGGTGCCACGAGATCGATCGCATGAAGGGCACACGCGGCACGCACGGCCTGCGCCTGCGGCCGGGCAAGGCGTACCTTGAGATCGACGTCCGCCTGCACAACCGCACACGCGCCCCGCAGACGTTCCTTTGGTGGGCCAACCCGGCCTGCGCCGTGGATGACAACCACCAGTCGATGTTCCCGCCGGATGTGCACGCGGTGATGGACCACGGCAAGCGCGACGTGTCGTCGTTCCCCATCGCGACCGGCGAGTACTACAAGGTCGACTACAGCCCCGGCACCGACATCAGCCGATACGGCAACATCCCGGTGCCCACGAGCTACATGGCGTACCACTCGAACTACAACTACGTCGGCAGCTACGACTGGGGCCGGGGCGCGGGCCTGCTGCACGTTGCCAACCGCCACGTGAGCCCCGGCAAAAAGCAATGGACCTGGGGCCACGGCGACTTCGGCCAGGCGTGGGACCGCCACCTCACCGATGAGGACGGCCCGTACATCGAGCTGATGTGCGGCGTCTTTACCGACAACCAGCCCGACTTCACCTGGCTCGCGCCCGGTGAACAGAAGGTCTTCACGCAGCACTTCATGCCGTACAAGGGCGTTGGCCGACTCGGCAACGCAACGGTCGACGGCTGCGTCGGCTTCGATCTCGACGACGGCACCGTCACCGCTCGCGCATACGTCACCGGCGATCAGCCCAACGCGACCATGCAAATCCGCAGGCAGACGCCCGCGGGCATGGAGGTTGTTGCATCGTCAACATTCGATGGCACGCCCGCGCAGCACGAAACGCTCGAGGCGCAGGTCGGCGATGCGGAGCTGACCGACATCGAGGTGCGCGTGCTCGACGCGAGCGGCGCAGAACTCGTCGCGTACCTCCGGGTGGGCGGTCTCGGCGTGCCGTCCCCCGCGCCTGTGATGGCGATCGGTGAGCCCGCGGAGCTGGACTCGTGCGAGTCGCTCTACCTCGCCGCGACTCACCTGGAGCAGTACCGCCACGCGACGCGTGACCCAGAGCCGTACTACCGCGAGGCACTGCGCCGCGATCCCGGCGACAGCCGATGCAACGTGGCGCTCGCCCGGCTGATGATCTCTCGGGGCCTGCCCGAGCTTGCCGAGCCGATGTGCCGGTCTGCGGTTGAGCGCCTCACGCGTCACAACCCCAACCCCGCAACGGGCGCAGCGCACCTGCAGCTCGGGCTGACGCTCGTGATGCTCGGGCGTGACGCCGAGGCCGAGGCGCCGCTCTGGAAGGCGACGTGGAGCGAGGCCGAGCGTTCACCCGCCGCCTTCGAGCTCGCCCGGCTCGAGCTTCGTCGCGGCAACTCAAGTGACATGGCGCGCACCGCTGCTCTCGACCTGCTCGACACCTGCCTGCGTCACAACGCCGACCATCACCAAGCGTCGCATTTGAAGGTCTCCGTGCTCTTCGCGCTCGATCGCGCCGATGAGGCGAAGGCCGTCGCGGACGCCGAGCTTTCGCGCGATCCGTTCGCGTTTGGCGTGTTGTGGGAGCTCGCGAGCAGGGGGCTTACCGAGTGGGATGTGTACGACCGACGGTCGCGCAATGAGCCGCACGCGTGCTTGCAGATCGCGCTGGATTACGTGCACGCGGGCACGGACGCGGCGGCCCGCGACGTGCTGGGCCGATGCCTCGATCGCGCCGACGCGGACATGCCGGGCCTGGCGATGCTTCGGTATCACCGTGTGGCGATCCTCCGCCGACTCGGTGATACCGAGGCCGCCGATGCGGAGCTTGCCAAGGCCGCCACGATGCGTCGCGACCTGTGCTTCCCCAACCGCCACGAGGACATCGCGGTGCTGACGGCCGCGATCGAGCATCAGCCCGGCGATGCCCTCGCGCCCTTTGCGCTTGGCAATCTCTGGTACGACCGCCGCCAGCGCGATCGGGCGATCGCGTGCTGGCAAGAGTCGATCGGTCGCGATGCGTCGTTTGCAACAGCCCACCGCAACCTCGGGCTCGCACTCTTTGCCGATGGCGATGCCGCGGGCGCGTGGACGATGTACGAGCGGGCGTTCGAGCTCGACACGTCGGACGCCCGCGTGCTCTACGAGCTCGACCAGCTCGCCAAGCGTCTCTTGCACGATCCCGCTGAGCGGCTTGCGAGGCTTGAGGCGCACCCGAGCATCGTCGCGCAGCGCGACGACCTGAGTCTGGAGCGCATCACGCTGCTCAACCGGCTGGGGCGTCACGCCGAGGCGCTCGACGCGATCTTGGGCCGATCGTTCCGTCCGTGGGAGGGCGGCGAGGGCCGGGTGCCGGCGCAGTTCGTCTTTGCAACGTGCAGGCTCGCCGAGGAAGCGATCGGCGAAGAGCGGTACGACGACGCGCTCGCGTTGCTCGCCCGCACCGATGCCTGGCCTCACTCGCTCGGCGAGGGCAAGCTCGCGGGCATCCAAGAAAACGACATCCACTACCTCACCGGCATGGCGCTGCGAGGCCTCGGCCGCGAGGACGAGGCCCGCGGCATGTTCGAGCGCGCAAGCGACGGTCTCGCCGAGCCCTCGAGCCCGATGTTCTACAACGATCAGCCCCCGGAGATGATCTACTTCCAGGGCCTCGCGCTCACCGCGCTCGGCCGGGCGGGCGAGGCATCGGAGCGATTCGAGCGTCTCATCGACTACGGCCGAACGCATCTGGATGACGAGGTGAAGATCGATTACTTCGCCGTGTCGCTGCCAGACTTCCTTATCTTCGACCCCGACCTCGACGCCCGAAACCGTGCGCATTGCCGGCTGATGATCGCGTTCGGCTCGCTCGGATTGGACCGGACTACCGAAGCTGCCGATCAGATCGGGCAGGTGCTCGCGATCGATCCATCAAACCAATGGGCCGCGACGCTTTCGGATGCGGCGTCTTCGACTGGCACGGACTCGTCTCCACACCCGATCACCAGAAACGCTGAGCCCATTCGCACAGCCTGAGCACCGAGTCGCGTCGATCCACGATCCGACAAACCCGATTGAACAAGTACGAACCCGCCGCGCCTCGCGCCGCGTTCCGGGAGTCTCTCGATGCCGATCCACCGAAACCCGCACCTTGTCGCCCGTTCTGTGAAGGCGATGCTCGCCGCGTGCGCCGTCGCGTGCGGAGCATCCGCGGCGAACGCGCAGCCGAACGTCGTGCTCTTCTTCATCGACGACATGGGCGCGGCCGACTGGGAGTTCGACGCCCAGCTCAACCCCACGGGCAGCTTCGTCTTCGAGACGCCCAACATGCTCCGCCTCGCGCAGATGGGCGTGACGTTCTCCGACGGGTACGCCGGCGCGCCGGTCTGCTCGCCCTCGCGCGGCGCACTCATGACCGGGCGCTCAGCAGCCAGCGTCGGCATCACCGACTTCATCGGTGCCGGGTCGAACGCCAGCGGAAACCTCGTGCGAACGACCAACACGTGGATTCAGAACATCCCGTCAGCCGACGTGCTCTTGCCCGAGGCGCTCGCCGCAGCGGGCTACCGCACCGGCTTCTTCGGCAAGTGGCACCTCGGCCAGACCGGCAACCCCGCGGCCGATCCGCTCAACGCGGGCTTTGAGACCAACATCGCGGGCGTCGCGTCGGGCAACCCCGGGTTCGCCGGCGGGTTCTTCGCCGGCTCCGATGGGGCGTGGTCGGGCATGCCCGGACTCGACACGCCCGGCACCTTCCCGCCAAGCAAGTATCTCTCGGATGCGATCTCGGAAGAGGCGGCCGACTACGTGGCAGATCGTGCCGCGGCGAGCGAGCCCTTCTTCATGATGATGTCGCACTACGTCGTGCACACGCCCATCGAGGCGCCCGGCGCACTGGTCACGTACTACACGAACAAAATCGCCAGCCTCCCGCCCGCCGAGGTCGCGGGCCACACCGACGCGACGTATGCGGCGATGGTCCAAAAGATGGACGAGTCGCTCGGCCGGGTGCTCGACGCGCTTGAGGATCCGGACGGCAACCCCGCCACGGATGACTCGATCATCGACGACACGATCATCGTCTTCACCGCCGACAACGGCGGGCTGACCAACTTCGCGATCACCGACAACCGCCCCTATCGCGCCGGCAAGGGAAGCATGTACGAGGGCGGCATCCGCGAGCCCTTGATCGTCGCCTACCCAGGCAGCACGCGGGTCAACTCCAACGTGGTGAGCGGTGAGGTCGCGATCGGGTACGACATCTACCCGACGATTCTCGACCTCGCGGGCGTTGCGGGCGACGCCACGCAGAACGCAAACATGGACGGCGTCAGCCTGGTCCCCGCCCTCGAGTCGGCGGGCGGCCGAAACGCCGGCCTCGCCGAGCGCGACGTCTACTGGCACTATCCGCACCGCAGTCCGCAAGCCGTGACGCCGAGCTTCCCGGTCGACGGCGGCGAGTGGGTCTCAGCGGTGCGTCGCGGCAGCGACAAACTCCTCTACTTCTACGATGAGCGCCGCTTCGAGCGCTACGACCTCTCGGTCGACCCGGGTGAGACCAACGACATCTTCGCCAACGACCCGCTCGCCTCGGCATCTATGAGCCTCTCGCTCCACGGCCACCTGCGCCGCGTCGACGCGCCAATGCCCCGCGACATCGGCAGCGAGGTCGAGCTCCCCGGTTCGGCGATCGTCTCCGAGGCGCTTGTTGCGCCGGTCGACGCGCAGTTCACCGATCTTTTCGAGACCACCCAAGACTTTGCCGCCAACGGCGTCGGCATGACGGGATGGACCGGTGTGCTCAACCCGGGCCTCGCCGCGATCCTCGACAGCAACGCCGGCGCGTCCGGCGCACTCGCGTTCCGAAATGCCGGCTTCACGCGGCTCGTCGCCGGCGACATCGCCGCCCCCGTCCTGTACCGCGAGGTCACGGGCGACTTCGAGGCGACGATGCGCATCGCGTCGATGGAAGAAGCCAACTTCCACGTTCTTGCGATGCTCGTTGCCGATCCCGCGGATGTTGCGAACGAGTTCTTCTGGGTCGGCCAGCAGAACCGGGCCGGCGCGAATGACTTCGCCCAGGCGCGGGACATCACCGGCGGCGTGCGGCAGTTCGACGTCGGCGAGAACGGCGTGTACCCGTATTACCGCATCAGCCGCAGCGACGACACGTTCACCGGATTTCTCTCCGAAGATGGGCTCGTGTGGGTGCCATTCGTCGAGTTTGATCGGGCGGATATGCCCGAGACGGTCTGGCTCGGCGTGTTCCAGTCGCTTTTCAGCGACACGGCTGCGACGGCCGTGGTCGACGACTTCCAGATCATCACCGGCTGCCGGGCCGATCGGGCCGATCCGATCGGCATCATCGATCCGCGCGACGTGCTCGACTATCTCACCTTTGCGACGCCCGGCACGTTCTTCGACGTCCTCGCGTTCTTGCGTGCGTTTGACGAGTGCTGTGGCTGACTCCAGCGTGCGACAAGGCGTGGTTTCGAGGACGCAGCACCCGCGACTGCCCGGGCTTGACGCCCACATGCTTTCGAGCGATGAGCTTGAGGCGGTGGTCGTGCCGAAGAGTGGGGCTCGTGTCGCATCGCTCGTGGACCGAGTCCGCGGCATCGAGTGGATGTGGGCACCGCCCGGCACCGACTCGCGCGTGCGTGAGAACACGCCCGGCGATGACTTTGCGACCGGGCCGATCGTTGGTGCCGACGAGTGCATTCCCACCGTCGGGGCGTGCCGGGTCTCGGGTGTTGGCGGGCATGTCGAAATGCCGGACCACGGCGAGGTGTGGGCCCGCAGCTTCGATTCTGCACGTGCCGGTACCGAGAGCGTCGCGTCGATCGACCTGCAGGCTGTGCCCCTGCACTTCCGCCGGGCTGCGTCGGTGCGCGGTGCGACGCTCCGCATGGACTACACCGTCCGCCTGCTCGGCGATCACCGCGTGCCGTGGCTCTGGTCGTGGCACCCGTTGTTCGTGTTGCCCGATGAGGCAACGCTCGCATTGGAAGGCGTATCGGGCCAGGTGCGGTTCGAGTCGGGCGAGGGCGTGGCGTCCGACAACCCGATCTTGCACTGCCGGGCGGGCGAGGTCGGCACGCCGTTGCACGCGCTCGATCTTGGCGGTCCCGGCCGCTCCGCGAAGCTCTTCCTTGATGCGTCGGCCGAGGGTGCCGCCACGCTCACGGATGTCCGCCGTGGCTCGGCGATCACCGTCCGCTGGAGTGGCGAGGCGTTGCGTGGGCTCGGAATCTGGATCAACCGCGGCGGATGGAACGGCTATCAGCACATGGCGATCGAGCCCTGCACCGAGCCCGTTGAGTCGGCAGATCAGGTGCCTTCCTCGCCGTTCGCCGCGGGCTCCGACGAGACGAGTTGGTCGCTCGACGTGACCGTGCACGCCGCGGGCGATTGAGTCGTGTGGCGTCTGGAAAACTAGGTGCCGCCTAGGCGATGACCTCGGCCCCGGCCGAGGCCTCGACGGGGATGTGTCGCATGTTTGGGCATTGGTCCTTGCATCCATCGGCAGCGGTACGGACCGCGTCGGCCGCGTCGTGCTCGGCGAGCGCGATCACGCATCCGCCGAAGCCGCCGCCGGTCATCCTCGCGCCAAAGCAGCCTTCAACAGCCGACATCGCGTCCACCAGCGCATCGACCTCTTCGCACGAGACCTTGTAGTCGTCGCGCAGCGACGCGTGCGACGCGGACATCAGTCTGCCGAACGCGTCAGCATCGCCCGCGTGCAGTGCCGCTTGCGCTGCGAGCACACGCTGCTGCTCTGTGATCACGTGCCTGGCGAACGGCACCTTGTGATCGGGAAGCGCCGCCAACGATTCGATGCTCGCGTGCGCCAGGTGTTCGCAGTCGATCGCCGCGGCAGCGGACTCGCACGCCGCACGCCGCTCGGCGTACGCCCCAGCCGCCAGCGAGTGGCTCACGCCGCTGTGCACAACGACAAGCGACGCGTCCGGCATGACCGGTGCCCACTGGACGTGGTCGGTGGCGCAATCGAGCATGAGCGCCTGCCCGGGCCGGCACATCGCCGACGCGGCTTGGTCCATCAGGCCGCAGGGCACGCCCGCAAAGTCGTGCTCGGCCCGCTGGCAGAGCTTGGCGATGTCGATCGGGTCGAGCTGTGTTCCAAGCAAGCTTTGGAGCGCGAAGGCCGTCGCGACCTCGAGCGCGGCGGAGCTCGACAAGCCCGCGCCGAGCGGCACGTCCGAGTGCACATGCACCCGCATGCCCGCAAGCGGCGCGAGCGATGTGCGATCTTGGAACCCCCGCATGACCCCGATGATGTACGACGCCCAGCTGCCAACCGGGGCGGCGTGTCCGGGCGCGATCTGCGCGCTCGGATCGACCGTGACCGTCTCGTCGGTGAACGTTGTCGTCAGCGTGACGTGCTCGCCCGCGGCCGAGTCTGGTGCAACGGCGGCGTAGCACGACTGCGGAATGGCGATCGGCATAACGATGCCGCCGCAGTAGTCGATGTGCTCGCCGATGAGGTTGACGCGTCCGGGTGCTCGGGCCGCGGCGACCGGCCGAGACCCCGCGCGTTCGGCGACATCCGCAAGGAATGTTTCGGCGGCAGCGGGAAGGTTGGTAGGGCTGTTGGTCATGAAGCACTCCGTCGGCGGGTCTTACGCGTCTCGCAACGCGGTGCGAAGGCATCGTACGTGCAGCATGCGTGGGAAACGGTTGCTGGCATCGACGCGGGGCACGAGGGCAATAGCGCTGAACAAGCACGTCCGACCGTGTATTGTGCGTCGGCCGGCCGTCTCTGTCTTGAGTGGTGGCTAGCGACCGTGTCGCGAAAAGGAACGTCCATGGCTTTGGTGTACGCGGGAATCGACGAGGCGGGTTTCGGGCCGATGCTCGGGCCGTTGTGCGTCGGGCTCGCGGTGCTGCGTGTTGAGGATTGGGCACCGGGCGAGCCCGCGCCGGACCTCTGGGTTGCGCTCGAGTCGGCGGTCGCGCGGGGTGTCAAGGGCGCGGGTGCCAAGCTGCCGGTTGCCGATTCGAAGGCGCTCAAGCTGCCCAACTCGGGCAAGCGTCATCCGCTCACGCATCTCGAGCGAGGGTGCTTGTCGTTCCTTGCTGCCGGCGGCGTGCCGACGCCCGACGATGACGCCGCCCTGTTCGATGTGCTGGGCGCACAACTGGCCAGCGAGCCTTGGTACGCGGGCGACGCAACGCGGGTGCCGGTGGCGTGCGATGCGGACAGGCTCGGCATCGATGGCAACCTGCTCGCGGCGTGCCTGCGCGATGCCGGTGTGAGCATTGCGCATCTCGGGTGTGTCGCGGTTGCCGAGCCCCGGTTCAACGAGATCGTGCGTGATGCAGGCAAGGGCGCGACGACGCTCGGCGCGATCGCCGAGCATGTGCGCACGGCCCGGCGGTGTGTCAACGATGGCGATGAGATCCGGATCGTGTGCGATCGCCTCGGCGGCCGGACGCGGTACAGCCGGGTGCTCGAGACACTCTGCCCCGGCGGCGTGGTCACGCCTATCACGGAGACCGATCGCGGCGCGTGCTACGACGTCGTGGACCCGGGCGGTGCGGTGCGTGTGATTTTCCAGGTCGAGGCCGAGCAGGCCCACATGCCCGTTGCGCTTGCGTCGATGCTCGCCAAGTACGTGCGTGAGATGGCGATGGGCCGGTTTAATCGGTATTGGTCCGGGCGGGTTGAGGGTCTCAAGCCCACCGCGGGCTATGTCGCCGACGCCCGGCGCTGGCTGAGCGACGCGGGCGATGCGGTCACGCCCGAGGAACGTCGGGCTATGGTCCGCCTGGCATGACCAGCACCCAGACCAACAACGATCTCCGGCTCGAGAAGCGCATGCTCGACCTTGCCGCACGCGCGGCGCTGCGGGGCATGGGCCATGTCGAGCCAAATCCGCTGGTGGGTTGCGTGATTGCTCGCGGCGACACCGTGCTCGGCATTGGGCACCATCGCCGATTCGGCGAGTTGCACGCGGAGCGCGAGGCGCTCGCCGCGTGCGCACGCGCGGGGCATGATCCAGCCGGCGCGACCGCCTACGTCACGCTCGAGCCCTGCGTGCACCACGGCAAGCAGCCGCCCTGCACCGAGGCGCTGCTCGACGCGGGCATCGCGCGTGTCGTGATCGCTCGGGCCGATCCGGGTGACATCTCGAGGGGCGGCGCGGGCGTGCTCACGGCTGCGGGCGTCGAAGTCGCGTGGTCGAGCGCGAGCGCCATGGCGCTGGCCGTCGCGGATCCGTGGCTCAAGCGTGTGCGGACCGGCTTGCCCTGGGTGATCGCGAAGTGGGCGCAAACGCTTGATGGCCGGATCGCGACGCGCTCGGGCGAGAGCAAGTGGATCTCGTCGGGGCAGTCTCGCAAGCGTGTGCATCGATTGCGCGGGCGGTGCGATGCCGTGGTCACGGGCGTTGGGACTGTCTTTGCCGATGATCCGATGCTGACGCCGCGCGATGTCCGGCGCGTTCGGCGAGTGCCGGTGCGTGTGGTGGTCGATCGCGATCTGGATATCCCACTCGACTGCGCGCTGGTGAAGACAGCGAGTGAGGTGCCGACGGTCGTTGCCTGCGACAAGGTCTACACGCGTGCGACGATCACGGCCGACCGTCGCGAAGCGCTCGAGTCGGCGGGGGTGACGATCGCGGGTGTGCCGCAGGGCCCGGGCGGGGTTGATCTTTCGCTGCTCATGCGGTTCCTCGTCGAGCAGTACGACGCGTCCAACGTCATGGTCGAGGCCGGCCCCGGCTTGCTCGGCGCGTTCATCGAGCAGGACTTGGTCGATGAGGCCTACATCTACACCGCGCCGCTGCTGCTGGGCGATGAGCTTGCGCGGAGCGTGATCTCCGGGCGGGTCGCGGCGAGTCTCGCGAGCGGGCGTGCGTACGAGCTGGCCCGGCTCAAGCGTGTCGGCAACGATATCGAGGCGATCTACCGCAGGCCCGATCCGTCGCGGCTCGGTGATTGAGCTCAGGGACCGGGTTCGCTGCTAGGCCGGCGTCCAGAAGGCGAGGTGCTCTTGCACCGTTGCTTCAACCGCGACACCCTCGGCGATGACGTGCAGCGTCTTCCCGGGCTCGTGGCTTCCCCATCGCACGACCGCCAGCGCGATCGGCTCGGCCCCGAGCATCGGGCTGACGACCGACGATGTCACCGCGCCCACCTGCTTCGCGTCGGTCGCGGGGGCGTCGAGAATCGGCGCGCCGCCGACGGGCTGACGCGGCTGGCCATCCTCATCACGCATTGCTTGTCCGGTCAGGCGCAGTGCGGCCAGAGTCTGCTTCGGATGCCCGAGTGAGTCCATCCGCGCAACAACCTCTTGGCCGAGGTAACAGCCCTTCTTGAAATCGACGCGGTCGTGCAGCACGCCGGTCTCGGCGGGCAGGCTCTCGTTTGTGAAGTCCAGATGCATCAGCGGCGTGCCCGCCTCGACACGCGCGATGTTCATCGCGAACCACCCCGCGGGCCGCAGCTTGATGCGCTGCGCGAGCTCGCTCGGGATTTCGGCTTCGGGGTCGACGCGCGCGGCGAGCAGCGCGTCGGCGACCGCGGGAGCGCCGTCGGCCGGGCACCACAGCTCGAAGCCGGGCGCGGCGGTCCAGTCCCAGCGGTCGATGTGAACGGCAACGCCCGCGATGGTCGTGGCCACGGCATGGTCGACCTCGGGCATCGCGGCGCCAGCGGTGACCTCGCCGAGCAAGTCGGCAGCGGTGGGGCCCGCGAGCGTGAGGCGGTGGTAGTCACCGGTCGCGTCGGTGAGTATGACGTCGTCGGCGATGATGAAGGCATCAAGCGACTCGACGAAGGTGCCGACCGAGTGCGCGTCGAGGTCGACGAGGATGTGGTCATCGGCGACGAGTAGGCGGACGTCAGCGACAATGCGGCCCTTGCGGTTGAGCCAGAAAGACCGCCGGACGCTGCCCGTCGGCACGTCCTTGAGCTCTTGGGTGAGCATCCGGTTGAGCAGCTCGATGCGGTCGTCCCCCGTGATGCGAACGACCGCCCGGTCCGGCCGATCCATCAGCACGCACGCCTTGCGGATGGCGGCGTACTCCCGCTCGATGTCGCCGAGGGTCTCGGTCAGCTCGACGCCGAGTTCGGGCGGTCCATAGAGAAGGAGCGAGGCGCCGAGATCGATCCATGTCTGGCGGAGCGGGCTTGGGATCGCCACGGGCGGGGTCCTTCCGGGTGGTGGTGCGTGTGCGACGGCCGTCGATGCTACGCGGCTGCTCTGGATAGGCTTGTGGGCCCTGCCCACGCGGCGGGGACGAACGCAACCCTATTGCTGTCGCAATCGCGAGGAGACAACGCCGTGGCCCAACGCTCGAGCACCGCCAAGACCCGTACTTCCAAGCCCGCTGGTAAATCCGGCGGCAAATCCGCCGCCCTGAATACCGATCTGCTGAAACGTCTCTGCGAGACGCCGGGCGTCCCGGGTCGCGAGGAGCGCGTGCGGGAGCTGATCACCAAGGAGGTCAAGGGCCTCTTCGACAGCATCGAGACCGACGCGATGGGCTCGCTCATCTGCCGTCGCGCTCCCCGCGCCAAGGGCGGCAAAAAGATCACAAGCAAAGCCGCCCCCAAGTCGACCATGCTGCTTTGCCACATGGACGAGATCGGTTTCTACATCTCGTCGATCGACGACAACGGGTACCTCTTCCTGAACCCCGCGGGCGGGTTCGACGCGCGGAACCTCTTTTCGCGCCGCGTGCTGGTCTGCGGCGAGTCGGGCGATCACGTCGGCGTGATGAACCCCGGCGGGCGGCCGATCCACATCTCGTCGCCCGATGAGCGCACGAAGGTGCCCGAGGTCAAGGAGTTCTTCGTCGACACCGGCATGTCGGCGCGTGACGTGAACAAGCACTTCCAGATCGGCGACTACGTCGTGATGCACGAGCCGTACGTCGAGATGGGCGACAAGCTTGTGTCAAAGGCGATGGACAACCGCGTGGCGTGCTGGCTCGGCATCGAGTCGGTGCGTGAGCTCGACCGTCTGGGTATCGGCCACGCCAACGAGATCGTCGTCGCGTTCACCACGCAGGAAGAAGTCGGCTTGCGCGGCGCGAAGACCGCGTCGTTCGCGGTCAAGCCCGACATCGGCATCGGCATCGACGTGACGCTCGCGTGCGACACGCCGGGCGTGCCCAAGGCCGAGGCGGTCACGACCCATGGCAAGGGCTTCGGCCTGCACATCAAGGACGGCTCGTTCATCTCCGACCACGGCCTGGTCACCGAGGTCGAGAAGCTCGCCAAAAAGCACCGCATCACCTACCAGCGGACGATCCTCGCCGCGGGCGGGCAGGACGGCGCCGCAGCCCAGCAGGCCGCGGCCGGCGCGCGGGCGGTGGGCATCACCGTCGGCACACGCTACATCCACACCGTGACGGAGATGATCGATCGCCGCGATCTCGGGGCCGCTCGCGACATTCTCGCGCGGATCATGGGCGAGGTGAAGTAAGACGCCCGGCATGGTGCATCCAAAGTGCATCGCCAACTTGTGAAATGAACAACGCCGACCTGGCATTGCCGGGTCGGCGTTGTGCTTGCGGGTGAGTTGTTTTTCTTTGCTCTCTAGTGCACGAGGCTCGACGCCTGCTCGATCGCCTCGACGACCTGCCGGACCTGAAAGGGCTTGCGGAGGAACGAGTCGAAGCCGGCCGAGCGGAGGCCCATGGCTTGCCCGTCGGTGAGCTTGCCGCTCATGCCGATGATGCGGGTCATGGTCAGGTGCTCACTCGACTGGATGAACGCGGCGATCTCTCGGCCGTCCATGTCATCGAGGTGCAAGTCGAGGAGGACGCCGTGCGGGCGGAGGCGCTCGCACTCCATGCCGGCCTGGAAGCCGCTGGTCGCCGAGTGGACCTCGTAGGAGGTTTGCTCGCCGAGCACCTTGGTCAGCACATCAACAACTTCCTGCTCGTCGTCGACCACGAGCACGCGGGTCCGCCCCGAGGTCACGCCATCGAGCGGGATGTTGTGCTTCTTCATGAACTTGACGAGCTCGTTGACGGGGATCCGCCGGTCTTTCGAGCCGGGGATGCGATAACCCGCGAGCTGGCCCGAGTCGAACCACTTCGACACGGTGCGCGGGGCAACGTTGCAGATCTTGGCGACCTCGCCGGTCGTCAGGACGTCTTTGTTGTCGAGCGACATACGGGATTCCTCGGCACGAATGGAGGGTGGGCGTCCGCGCGGTGCGCCCGGGGTCAGTGGCCTCTTGCCGAGGTGGTGATCGGTCCGTCCGAGGCGCGTCTTGACGCATGGGGCGGGAGAATCCGGCTGGAAGACATGTTCTGGAGAAATAGTCTCAAAGGGCTCCCGCGATCAGGCGTGACGCTTTCCGTGCCTCGGTTGGCTCCTGCCCGCCCCCACATGGGGCCCCTGCGCCCCCCTGCGTGCCCGAATCCGGCTCGCGGCGTTGCTCGCGTGGGTGCCCATGCCGGCCAAGGGCGGGGTCGGCATGCGTTTGGTGCCCTCCGCGGATTGACGCCCGGAACAGCCCTCCGATACAGTGCGACCCGCCCGATGGGGCCCGCTGCCGCGGTTGGCAGGGGTGCTGTCCATCGTCGCCGGTGCCCACGGTCCGGCGGTCTGAGAACCGCCGCGTGCTGCACGCTGCCATCGCCCTAGGAGTTGCCCGGTGCGAACCACCCCCGCCTACGCCATCCCCGCCTCGAACAGGCCTGCCCTTCGCACCCCCCTCGCCCGGCTGCTCGCCGCGGCTGCTGTCGCGGGCCCGGTTGTCGCAGGAGTGCCGACCGCTGTTGCCCAAAACGCCGCAGCCGAGCGGGCCCTGGCCGAGCGGTCCGAGCTTGAGACGCTCCAGGACTTTGTCCACTTCGTGCTCATCGCCCGGCACGACATCGCCAACGCCCTCGGCCAGCAATTGCTCTCCAGCGGCATGACCGCCGAGCAGTTCACGCAGATGGTCGACGACTCGGGCGAGCTCGCCCGCTTCACCGATGCGGTCGCCCGCGTCGCACGCCGAGATGGCGTCGGCGAGCTTGGAGACACTGCGGCCGACCTCGCCGCCCTGTACCAGCGCGGCAAGCTCGACCGGGCACGCAACGCCGAGGAGATCGAAAAGAACATCGAGCTGCTCACGGGCAATCTCCGCGGGAAGCGGCTCGCCCGCGAGCGGCTGATCGCGGCCGGCGAGTACGCCGTGCCCCAACTGCTGGAAGCGCTCCTGCAGATCGAGCAGCCGCTGCTTCGTGCTGAGGCGCGGGGTGTGCTTGTGGATATGGGACGCCAGGCCGTCGCGCCGCTGTCCGAGGCGCTACCCGATCTCGGCGCGGCCCAGCAGGAGCAGGTCATCGAGACGCTCGGGCTGATTCCCTACCGGGCGTCGGCTCCGGCGATCGCGTTGGTCAAAGCGCAGTCGAGCGTGCCCGCGGTCGACAGTGCGGCCGACCGCGCACTCGAGCGGCTCGGCGTCGGCAGCGGTGCGAGCGATCCGGCGAACCTTTATGCCACGCTCGCCGAGGGCTATTACGCCGAGCGTGAGGACCTGACCTCGTTCCCGGGCGAGGATTTCCAGCTCGTTTGGGACTACGACGCCGGGGCCGGCCTCGTGCCCCTGCCCGTGCGCACGGAGGTCTTCCATGAGGCGATGGCGATGCGATCGGCCGAGCGTGCCCTGTCGATCGGCTCGGCCGACCCGTCGGTCATTGCCCTCTGGGTCGCGGCGAACCACTCGCGCGAGATCGATAGTGCCGAGGGCTACGAGAACCCGACCTACCCGAGCGACCGCCGTGACGCGGAGTACTTCGGTATTGCCGCTGGCGTCCGTCCGTTGCAGATGGTCCTGGCCCGCGCGACGTCGGATCGCGACACGCCCCTCGCCCGCCGGGCGATTGCGGGTCTGGCGCAGATCGCGGGCGGCCGGCAGCTCTGGTCCGGCTTGGGCGATGCCCGTCCGCTGACCGAGGCGCTGCGGTACCCCAACCGCCGCGTGCAGATCGAAGCGGCGCTCGCGCTGGGCTCGGCCCAGCCGACCGAGTCCTTCGCGGGCTCCGAGCGGGTCGTGCCGATCCTGGCTGCCGGCGTGCAGAACGCCGACGCCCGCCACGCGATCGTGATCGCCCGCGATGCCGAGCGGTATCAGGCGCTGCGTCAGATTCTTGAGAACCAGGGCTATAGCGTCCTGCCGCAGGGACGCACCGCGGGCGATGTGGAAGCTGCGATCGCCGAGCTTGCGGCGGTCGATCTCGCGGTCGTCGCGATGCCGACCGACCAGGCGCGTGGCATGATCGGGCAGATCCGCAACGTGCCCAAGCTCGCGGCGACGCCGATCCTCGGCATCGTCGATGCGCTCGGCTACGAGCGATCGTGGCGGGCCTATGAGAACGACCAGACCATCACGCTCCGCAAGGAGGGCGTCTCGGCAGCCCAGCTCGGGCGATCGATCGACTCGCTCGTCGAGGCCGCGTCCGGCGGGCCGATCTCGGATGCCGAGGCACGCCTGTACGCCGAGCGTTCGATCGCGACGCTCCGCGATCTGGCGATCTCCGAGAGCACCGTGCTCGCCGCGGTCGACGGCACGCTGCCGCTGATTGGTGCTCTCAACCGCTACGACGGCTCGCTGCGCATCCGTGTCGCCGAGGTGCTGGCGCTGATCGACGACGCCCGTGCCCAGGTCGCGATCGCCGACGCGGCACTCACGTCCTCCGGGCGTGATCGCGTGGCGTTGCTTCGGCACCTGGCGACCAGCGCCAAGCGGTCGGGCAACCAGCTTGCGCCGGCCCAGGTCGACCGTCTGCTCGACGTTGCCCGCACGGGCGACGACGCCGAGGCGACCGCGGCGGCGGCGGCGGTGGGGGCCATGGGGCTTTCCAACCAGCGGCTGCTGCCCCTTCTCACCGGCGACTAAGCCGGGGTTGTAGGCCGGTCGTTCGATAACCCGTGATTTCCACGCGTGTTCGCGCCGATGTCCGACATCGGGCGCGTTCTCACGTGCGCAGGCGGTACAGGCGTGCGCCGGGCCGTACTCGGCCTGTGCGCAATGCTCACCCGTGCTCGGAGTGAATCCGATGGTGGAAGTGTGGGCCGGCCTGTTGGCGGGCTCCCTTGAACCCTGAGTGTTTCGCGGCCTTGGTCGGCCGCTCACAACTCGCGAGCATGACACTGTGTGTCGAAGGAGTCTGATTCATGCGTGCAGCACGAAACGGAAGGCGCAACCAAGCCTTCACCCTGGTCGAAATTCTGATCGTCGTGGTGATCCTCGGCATTCTCGCCGCGATCGTCGTCCCGCAGTTCACCAATGCTGCCGACGAGGCCCGCAACGGCAACGTCGTGACGCAGCAGCGGACCCTCGAGAACCAGCTCGAGCTCTACCGCGCCCGCAACAACGG
>ERZ1740070.294-NODE-294-length-35147-cov-28.725265_pt1 | contig 35147 bp, 33 predicted proteins | sample MGYA00581734_ERZ1740070 | MGnify/ENA primary metagenome ERZ1740070 (study PRJEB43018, sample SAMN04849744) | marine metagenome | isolation source: floating plastic debris | place: Pacific Ocean | collected 2008-09-01 | study: EMG produced TPA metagenomics... | reverse complement strand
CCGGAACGGCACGGATCCATGACCGGGATTATGAAGCTGATGATCGACTGGATACCGCTGTCGCTCGGTGGCGTGCGGCCCACACAGGGCAAGACGCTGGCTCTGGCGCAAGTGTCTGGCGGGTCTCAAAGTTTCAATGCCGTCAATCAGATGCGCATCCTGGGCCGATGGATGCGCCTTGTCACAATCCCCAATCAATCTTCCGTGCCCATGGCGTACAAGGAATTTGACGACGCCGGACGCATGCTGCCATCGGCGCGTTATGATCGCATGGTGGATGTGATGGACGAGTTGGTCAAATTCACACTGCTGACGCGCAGCCAAAAGGCCTACTTCACCGAACGCTATTCAGAACGCGTTGCGAGAGCAAAAGAGACTCAAGCTCTCGCAGACAAGGCGCTTTCCAGCACGTCAAGCACCTGAGCGGGTTCAACATCCGCCGTCACAAATGCATCACCAATGCCGCGCGCGAGGATAAACCGCAGCTTGCCATCAATCACCTTTTTGTCTTGGCCCATGAGGGACAAAAGGCCGTGCGCGTCTGGTAAATCCCCTTCGATATCAGAAAGATCCACCATCATATTCATGTCTTTCAGATGCGCACGGACGCGGCTGGGATCTTCCTGCGGGCAAAGCCCCAAGCGGGAGGACAGCTCAAACGCTAAGGCACAGCCAACGGCCACACCTTCGCCATGCAACAGGCGGCCCGAATACCCCGTGGCCGCCTCAAGGGCATGGCAGAACGTGTGCCCGAGATTGAGAAGCGCGCGGTCGCCTTGCTCAGTCTCATCTCGCACCACAATCTCGGCTTTCATCTCAACAGACCGCCGCACCGCTTTGAGACGCGCAGCCTCATCGCCAGCGGCCAGCTTGGACCCATGCTCTTCGAGCCACTCAAAGAATGCCGCATCGCCCAGAAGACCGTACTTCACAACTTCGCCGTAACCCGCTAGAAAATCTCGCTTTTCAAGGCTGGAAAGCACGTCAATATCAGCCAATACCAGGCTCGGCTGATGGAACGCGCCGATCAGGTTCTTGCCATGCGGGGCGTTGATGCCCGTCTTGCCCCCGACAGAGCTGTCAACCTGCGCCAACAGAGATGTCGGCACCTGCACGAACCGGACCCCACGGCGCAAAATGGACGCGGCAAATCCCACCAGATCGCCGATCACGCCTCCGCCAAGCGCAATCACCACATCATTGCGCTCAACCTTCTCAGAGAGCAGCCACTCCACGGTTTGCTGGAGGTAAGGCCAGGATTTCGTGGCCTCTCCGGCCGGCAAGCTCATATGGCTGGATGTGATCCCTGCCGTTGCAAGGCCCGAGATCAGCGTATCGAGATGCAAGCCCCCGACGCGCTCATCCGTTACAATGGCCACCCTGGAGCGCTGTAGCAGTGGCCCGATCAAGGCACCGGATTGCGCCAATAGGCCCTGCCCAATCAGGACGTCATAGGCACGCTCGCCCAGCGGAACATGTACTTTTTCCATTAACATGCCTCCAACACGTCAGGTCTGGTCAGCAGCATCGCAATCACTTCGCTGGCCATCTCTTCTAGCGAATATTGAGACTGTGCCTTCACGTTTAGATCCGCTGTTTTGTAGATTGGCGCGCGTTCTCTATAAATCTCCTTGAGCGTTTGATAAGGATTAGCTGTCCGCAGTAAAGGCCTGGTATTCTTATTTTTTACCCGACCCCATAGAATATTGAGATCAGCATTCAGCCACACCGAAACCCCCTTTTGTGACACGTTCAAACGATTGCGTTCAGAAAGGAACGCGCCACCGCCGGTGGAAAGGACGCCAGGCTGACTTTCCAGCAAGCGATTGATCACCTCGGCCTCTCGATCACGAAAAAACGCCTCACCGTCGCGCTCAAAAATCTCGGCGATCGTCATTTTGGCGGCTTCGACGATCTCAGCATCCGAATCCAGGAAAGGGACATCCAGCTTGGTGGCCAATACGCGACCGACGGCTGTTTTTCCCGCCCCCATCATACCGACGAGCACCACGGATTTGTGCAGCTTGAATTGCGCCGCCTCACTCACGCCTCGGCACTCCCCTGCCAAAAAAATCATGATTTGCACTGAATGACGTGATCTTGGCCAAAAGGCCAGCTATAACTGGGCTAAGAAGAACAAACATGCGGGCAGACAGAGACATGTTCAGGCTGATCAAGTGGCTCATTTACCTGGGGATTTTGGGTTTTATCGCGTTGGTCATATACGCCTATATAGGTCCGTTTTTTGGCGCAGATTTTTCTCCGCCGGAACGGGAAATTCGTCAGGATTTGATCCTTGAGACGCAGTAAGATCAGCGCCCTCATCATCGCGTGTGCACCCGGGCTGACCTCTGCGGAAGAGCCGCTTACAGCCATTGATTGGCTGCAAGAGCCGGCGCCGGTGACTGTGGCGCAGCCATGGATTGAGCCGCTCTACAGGCCGGGCGCGGGTGCCACGGACCAAGATGGCGCATCAGTGCCCGGCGTAGACGTGACCCCGCTGGCCGCAGCGCAGCCTGACGCTGTTGGTCTTTTGCCGTCGACCAGCACAGGTCTACCGCTCAGCCTGTGGCAGGCAAGCACGACCGAAGATGTTATCGGGCGCATTGATCGGTTGCCAAACGCGACGCTGCCCGCATTGCAGGCGTTGATCTACACGGTTTTGCTGGCGGAAGCCGACCCACCCTCGGACACCGAAGCGACCGCCGCCTTTCTGCACGCGCGCGTTGACGCGCTGCAAGCCTATGGCGCTGTGGATGCCGCCCTTGCCCTGGTTGAGCGTGCGGGCCCGCAAACACCGCTGCTCTTTGATGATTGGCTCGATCTCAGCCTTTTGCGCGGAACAGAACAGAGCGTTTGCGAGGTTTTGGCGCAAAACCCGACCCTGACCGATGACCTGGGCGCGCGTGTCTTTTGTCTTGTGCGCACAGGCGATTGGCCGACAGCGGCTTTGATCTTTGATACGGGGCGCACGCTAAATCAACTTGACCCCGCAAACATCGAGCAACTTGCGCTTTTCCTTGATCCGGAGTTTGGCAGCACCGGGTTGGATTTGCCGCCACCGCGCAGCGTAACCCCACTTCTTTTCCGGCTCTATGAGGCCAATGGCGCGCCGCTGCCGACGCGATCGTTACGGCTGGAATTTGCAGCGGCGGATCTGCGAGGCACGAACGGATGGCGCTCCGAGATCGAAGCGGCGGAACGGCTGGCACGCACCGGGGCGCTTCCCGCCAACCGGCTTTTGGGCCTTTATACGGCTCGGCGCCCCGCAGCCTCCGGCGGGATCTGGGATCGGGTTGAGCACCTGCAGGTTTTCGATCGCGCCATGATCGCTGGGGATGAGACCCGAATTGCCCAATCGCTGCCCATCGTGTGGGAAGATATGCTTGATGCGGGCTTGGGCGTGATGTTTGCAACGCTTTACGGCGATCGCCTAGCGCGGCTCAGTTTGCCCGGGCTGGATCAAACCGTGCACGGGATCAGCTTGCTGTCGCAGTCTTATGCGCGCCATACCGGAAAGGTTCAGTCACGCTCGGCACAGTTTCTGGATGGCGTGGCCTTGGGCAGTCCTGACGTCAACCTGGCTGTCACGCCCACGGAGATGGCAATCGCGCGCGCCTTTGAGCAAACACTGCCAGCGCGTCGTTACGCGGGCGCTCTGTCGCAGGGCAAGCTGGGCGAGGTGATTTTGGACGTGATCATCGATCTCGACCGTGCCGTGTCGGGCCGTAGCGCCCAGATTGAGGGCACGCTTGCCACCCTGCGTTTCGTGGGTCTGGAGGATGTGGCGCGACAAGCCGCCTTGCAGATCCTGCTGCTGCCACCATCGTCGTGATGACAGAGCCCTGGATCAGCCCGTTCTTGGACGCCCGCGCCGCCGAAACCGGTGCGGCGCAAAACACGCTCTTGGCTTATGCGCGCGACCTGGAAGATTTTGCAGCATGGCTGCGGCGCAAGGGCGGCACCTTTCAAACCGCAGCACAGGCGCAAATCGAGGACTATCTGATCGCCTGTGCAGCAGAGGGGCTCGCCGCGGCCACAAGGGCAAGGCGTCTTTCGGCCATTCGCCAGCTCTTTGCCTTTGCCTTTGAAGAGGGGTTGCGGCAAGACAACCCGGCCCTGACCATCAAAGGACCAGGACAGGCACGCAGGCTGCCCAAAACACTGGCTTTGGAAGACGTGGAAAAGCTCATACGCGCCGCCCATGACATGGGACGCACGCCCGAGGCGCGGATGCGCAATACCTGCCTCATGGAACTTCTCTACGCCACAGGCATGCGCGTGAGCGAGCTTGTATCGCTAAGACTGTCCGCGGCGCGGGGCAATCCGGACATGCTGCTTGTCCGCGGAAAAGGCGACAAGGAACGCTTGGTGCCCCTGTCGCAGAGCGCAAAAGACGCCTTAGAGCATTGGATGGCGCATCGTGACAGCCAAGAAGACTTAGCGCGAAAGGAGGGCAAACCCGGATCGGCCTATCTTTTTCCCTCCCGCAGCAAATCCGGCCACATCACGCGCGTGAACTTCTATCAATTGATCAAAAGCTTGGCGGCGTTTGCTCATGTCGATCCGGCCACGGTGACACCCCATACTTTACGGCACGCCTTTGCCACGCATCTATTGGCCGGTGGCGCTGATCTGCGCACGATCCAAACGCTTTTGGGGCACGCAGACGTGTCCACGACCGAGATCTATACCCATGTCTTAGAAGATCGCCTGCGCGATCTGGTGGAAACGCATCACCCGTTGGCCACCGAGGCCCGGCGCAGCTCCGGGGGCAGCACGTCTTCTGAGGGCCAGTAGCCGCTCAAAAGCCCCGTGTGATAGCCCTGAATGAGGCCTGCGGTCTGCATGGAGGCAAACGCGCCCTCTGCATCATAGGTCAGGTCATGCAAAACTGGCACGCCACCGCGCATCGTCGCGTATTGCGTGCTGCGACGGCCATCATTTCCGGGCATCCCGATGACGCCAGCATTGATCCACGTGACGCCCGCAACCTCCCTGATAAACCCAATGCCGCTATGCCCGGCGATGACCCCGTCAATGTCACCCAGATGCCGTTGCAGCGCCTCCACCTCTTGGGCGAAATCTGCCTCCGGGCTGGTCGACCACAAAAAGCGGCTGACATCGGTCGCGCCACCGTGGAGCACAGCAAACCGGCGGCCCGCCTGGGTAAAACAGGCGAAGTCAGGTAAATCGCGCATCCAGTCGCGATCCTCGGCGCTGATACGCTCATCAGCATAGGCGTACCACGCGGCGGACAGCCGATCGCAGGTGCTACCGGCTTCAAATCCGCAGCCACAATGCCGCGCCTCACTGCCCAGCTGCTGCTCGCAGTTTCCAGCGATCACGTCGATCTCTGCGCCCCGGATGGCGGCCAGAGTGGCGGATGGATCGGCGCCATAGGCCACCACGTCGCCCGTGCAAATCGCCTTCGCATCGAGACGCGCCACCTCATCCAGCAGCGCGCGCGTGGCGTGCAGATTGGAGTAAGGGCCACCAAAGAGCACGACCTCCGTGTCAATTTCGCCCAAATCCTTGAGTTTCATGAGGCCAATTCCTTGAACCGACGGGGCGCGCACCCCATAACCCAAGTGAGTAATAGGACGATGCTTTGAATGGAACCCACTTCACCGGGACTTGATCCCATGCTGGACGCAGCTTTTTACATCACGTGCGCCTCTATTCTTCTGCTTCTCGTACTGTCCGCCTACTTCTCCGGCAGTGAAACCGCCCTGACGGCCGCCTCTCGCGGCAAACTGCGCGCACGCGCCGACAAAGGCGACAAGGGCGCGCAGAAAGCGCTCGATATCACAGAGGATAATGAGCGTCTGATCGGGTCCGTCCTTCTTGGCAACAACCTGGTCAATATTCTTGCGGCCTCGCTGGCCACGGCGATGTTCACCAAGCTTTTTGGCGAATCCGGCGTGGCGCTGGCGACGCTGATGATGACCTTGCTGGTTTTGATCTTCGCCGAAGTGCTGCCCAAGACCTACGCGATCACCAATTCCGAGACGGCGGCCTCTCTCACGGCGCCGATCATCCGCGTTGTGATCATGGTGTTTTCCCCCATCGTGGGCGCGGTGCGGATGCTGGTGCGCGGCGTGCTCAGCCTGGTGGGCGTGAAGATTGACCCTGACAGCAACATCCTTGCCGTGCGAGAGGAAATCGCGGGCGCGCTGCATCTGGGCCATTCAGAGGGCGTGGTCGAAAAGGAAGACAGAGACAGGATCCTCGGGGCGCTTGATCTGGGCGATCGCACGGTCGATGAGATCATGCGTCACCGCTCCGACATTGAGATGATCAATGCCGATGATGATCCCGAAGTGATCCTTAACCAATGCTTGAGCAGCGCCCACACGCGCCTGCCCGTATTCCGCGACGATCAGGAAAACATCATCGGTGTTGTCCACGCCAAGGATCTGCTGCGCGCCGTGCACAAACTGGTCACCAATGCGGGGCTGTCGGCGGACGCCTTGAAGACCTTTGACATCTGCGATGTGGCGATGAAGCCGTACTTCGTGCCGGAAACCACGACGCTTGATGATCAGATGCGTCAATTCCTGCGACGCCATTCGCATTTCGCTCTGGTCGTTGATGAATATGGCGCGCTCGAAGGGTTGATCACGCTGGAAGACATTCTCGAAGAGATCGTGGGCGAGATCGCGGATGAATTTGACGAAGCCGCTGACGATCAAATTGAAAAAACCGAGGATGGGCACTTCCTCGTCGAAGGGGCGATGACAATCCGGGATCTCAACCGCGTGATGGATTGGTCGCTGCCCGATGATGAGGCCAATACCGTTGCAGGCCTCGTCATTCACGAAGCGCAGATCATTCCGGACGTGGCGCAGCTGTTTAACTTCCATGGCTTCAGATTTGAAATCACAGAGAAATCTGACAATCGGATCACGCAAGTCAAAGTACGCAAGCTCTAAAGCCGCGCCAAGACCGCCTTGGCCGCACGCAGGCCCGGTGCATCTCCACCTCGCCCCAAGCGGTCCATGGTGAGTTGCATGGCTGCCGACTGAGCGCCTGCATCGTCGAGAAGATCGAGCGCTGCTGGCGCGATCTTCTCTGGCGTGCAATCGACCCCCAGAAGTTCCGGAACAGCGCGGGTGTCAGACACCAAATTGACCAGTGTCAGCGTATCAACGATCAGCATACGAGAGATAATCACGCGTGACAGCCAACTGGTATCATAGGCAATCAGCATCGGCGTATCCGCGGCTGCCAGCTCAAGCGACACCGTACCAGATGCCGCCAAGGCGCGGTCTGCGGCAGCAAAAGCACACATCTTATCATGGGTATAGGCGGCAGGGCTCAGGTCATCTGGGGCGATCACGATGGGCTGACCGGGCCAATCAGCCACCATATCGCGCACCTGGGGTGCCCTCGGCCCCGTGGTCGGCACGATCAGACGCAGATCCGGCCGGCTGGCGCAGATATCTGTGAGAGCGGCTCCGAAACGTGGGCCGAGCCGTGCCACCTCACCGCCACGGGACCCTGGCAGCACCAACAAAACGGGGTCTGTGCCCAAACCGTATCGCGCTTTGAAATCAGCGACCTGATCCGCGCTGGCCACAGGCTCTGTCACCACAGGATGTCCCACGAAATCGCAGGCCACACCTTCGGCTTCGATCAAGGGCGGCTCAAACGGCAAAAGCGCCAGGACCTGATCCACGACGCCGGGCAGCTTTTTGGCGCGCTTGGGCCGCCACGCCCAGACAGACGGCGCCACATAGTGCACCGTGCGGATACGGCTTGCAGCCTTGACCTTGCGCGCCACGCGGAGGCTGAACTCCGGGCTGTCGATCGTGATCAAAACGTCCGGCTGCTCTGCCAAAACGGCTGCCACCGTTTGATCAAGGCGGCGCCGCAAGTGCATGTATTTGGGCAAAATTTCCGCAATGCCCACGACACTCAGCTCATCCATCGGAAACAGCGAGGACATGCCTTCGCTCTGCATCAGAGGGCCACCAATTCCGGAAAACGTCACGTCCGTCAGGCTTTTCAAACCTGCCATGAGGGCCGCGCCCAGTCGATCGCCAGAGGCCTCACCTGCGATCAAAAACACCCGCATCTAGAAGGCCCGGGCGCACAAGAAAATCTCAGCGCTTTGCGCCGCCGCCACCGTCGCCTCACGATCGATGATCAGCACGCGACCCGCTTCGACCACCATCCCGGCCAGCCCCGCCTTGGCCACAGCATTGATGGTGTCTGGCCCGATGACCGGCATGTCCATGCGCAGATCCTGCCCGGTCTTCGTTGCCTTGACATAGACGCCCCTTAGACCGCCCTGGCGATACTGCGCAGGCGTTTGCGCCACGAACCCCAAAACCGCATCGGTGCCCTGCACCGTCTCAATGCCAAGACACTGCCCACCCGCCACAGCGCAGCCCTGGCCCACATCAATGGGCGCCAGTTGCTTGAGGATTTCCGTGGCCCTGGCGATATCCTTCTCTTCCGATGGGGTTGGGTCCGGCCCAATCGCCAGCTCCGCGCTGGCAACCAGATCCGGCCGCACATCAAGCACGCCTCGGACGATGAAGCCCTGCTCTTCGAAGACATCGATCACCGTGCGCAACAACCCGTCATCTCCAAGCGACATGGCCGCCATCAAACGCGGTGCAATCGCGATCATTGCCTGGTCAAATTCTGCGGGGTTCAACGCGGGGCGGGTCAGCGCGCCTGCAAAAATGACCTCCCTGACGCCCTCGGCCGTCATCGCGGCAAAAAGCGTGCCGATTTTTTCCAGGCTGTGGCGCTGCGAAACCGGCCCTAACGCGCTCTCGATGCCCGCAAATGTCACGACCATAGCGTCGGGCACGTGCTCATGAAGGAGAACCGGCAGATCCCCGGCGCAGGCAATTATGGCCAGACGCCCCGTCATGGTCAGCCACTTGATCCAGGCGTCAGGAAAGATCGATCCGTGGCCCCGCTCACGAAGTCCACGATCTGGCGCACGTAGTCGCTTTCGGTCTCTTCGCCCAAGCGGCGCGCCCGGTCCTGAAACGTGCCCTCACCCTGGGCCAGCATCTGAAACGCGGCCCGAAGCGCGGTGATGTCGGACCGCGCCACGCCCCGGCGCTTCAATCCAATCAGGTTGAGGCCGTCAAGCTCACCGCGCGGCGCCTGCACCAGCCCATGGGGGATCACATCATTGGTGACCATCGTGACGGCACCGATGATGGCGCCGCGTCCGATACGCACCCATTGGTGCACCCCGCTGAGCCCGCCAATGATCACGTCATCTTCGATCACGCAGTGGCCCGCGAGGGCGGCATTGTTCACGATGATCACGCGATTGCCCACCATGCAGTCATGGGCAACATGGCAGCCCGCCATGAACAGCCCATCGTCGCCAACACGGGTAATGCCGCCGCCGCCTTCGGTGCCCGTGTTCATGGTCACGTGTTCACGAATGCGGTTGCGCGCGCCAATCCGGAGCTCAGACGCCTCACCCTTGAATTTCAAATCCTGCGGGATCTCACCGATGCAGGAAAATGGGAAAATCTCGGTCTCTTCCCCCACCTCTGTGCGGCCCGTCACCACCACATGGGATTTGAGCCGCACGCCATCGCCCAGCTTTACACTGGGGCCCACATGGCAAAACGGGCCAATCTGAACGCCCTCGCCCAGCTCCGCGCCGGGCTCTACCACCGCATTTGGATGGATCTGCGTTGCCGCGCCGGTCATCCAGACTTTTCCCCCGTGAGATCCAGCATCGCCGTAAACTCGGCTTCACAGGCCACCTCATCGCCCACCTGGGCGCGGCCTTTGAATTTCCACACCTTGCCGCCGGGTTTGCCGCGAAGCGTCTCCACATGCATCTCCAGCGTGTCACCAGGCACCACCATGCGGCGGAACTTGCAGCTCTCGATGGCCATGAAATAGACGAGCAGGTTTTTGTCCTGCATGCCAAGCGCCATGCCCACCATCACGGCCGCCGTCTGCGCCATCGCCTCGGCGATCGTCACGCCCGGCATGATCGGTCTGGTTGGAAAATGGCCCTGAAAATGCGGCTCGTTCATCGTGACATTCTTGATGCCCCGCGCGGTTTGGAAGCCGTCAATATCGACCACCTTATCCACCAGCAGAAACGGATACCGATGCGGTATAAGCCGCTGGATCATGTGAATATCCGCAGATTGCAGCGCATCTGTCATGGTGGTGAAGTCCTCGTGCTTGGCCGACAGTCCCTATCAAGCCCTGCTCTTTGGGGCAAGCGTTTGGGCCGCGTGCTATTCGTCCTGCAGATCAGCGTCGCCGCCAAATTCTTGATTGATGCGCGCGATCGCCCGGTCGGTGATGTCGACGGCTTCGGCGCGCAGGATCACACTGCGCTGATCCAGCAAAACAACGCCGCCCGACGCCCGCATGATGTCCAAGATGATTTCATCAACCTGGTTCAAGAACTCGACGGGCATACGCTCCCTCTTGCGCTCCAAGTCGCGGACACGGCGTTCGCTGTCCGCGCGGATCTGTTGCACCCGCGCGTCAAACGCGTCAGCCAGTTCGCGAAAATCTTCCGGACTGGTCTCCGCTCGAATATCGGTCAGTCGTTGTTCTTCCGCTTCCAGCTCCGCTGCAAGCTCCTGGTTCTCTGCCGCCAGCGTTTCCCGCTCAGCCTGATACTCAGAGAGCATCTTGCGGCCCAAATCGCTGTCCTCAAAGAGACGCTCGGGATCCACCACAAGAATTTCGGACTGCAGAATGCCGACATTTTGCGACACCGCCAAGGTTGGCGCGCTGCCCAAACAAAACAGGGCGGCGGCCAAGATGGCGCGCCCTGTCTTCATCGTCAGAAATCCGTGCGAACTGAGAAGTCAAACTCGCGCTCAATGTCACCGGGCTCTTTCTTGAGCGCGTTGGAGAAGTCCATGCGCAGCGGTCCGAAAGGAGACTCCCAGAAGAGCGAGACGCCAATCACGTGGCGCGGCTCAAAGCCGACAGATTGCGCGGGGCCAAGTGTATCCACATTCCAGATCGAACCGATGTCATAGAACGCACCGCCTGTGATCCCAAATTCACTGGGCAGGCCCAGAGGGAACTCGGCTTCGAACTTCGCAGCGGCGTAGAGATTGCCGCCCAGGAATTCCCCGTTCTGCACGGGACCGATTCCATTGGGATCAAATCCCCGGATGACCTTTTGCGAGAAACGGTCAACCTGACGGCTGCCAAAGCTGCTATTGTAGTGGATCGCACCGTATTCCAGGATGCCGCGGATCGTGATCTCTTCATTCAGGATCTGGCGCTCGCCCACAAGGCGCGCCGTTCCGCGGATGAAGTCTTGATCGCCACCAATCCCAGCAAATTCAATATCTGTTTCCAGCAAAACCCCGGCATTCGGGTTGAGGCCAATACGGCGGGTATCGTAACGGAAGCCGATCCCAACGCCGCTCGACCATTCAGCACCACGAGCAACTTCCGCCGCCAAGGTTGGGGAGACACCGACATAGTTGTCCATCTCGGCGTAGCGTGCGTTGTAGTAGAGCGACACGCGCGATTTCTCGCTGATCGGGAAAGTCAAACCAGGCCGGAACGTCCCCGTCTCCGTATCGAAGAGCGAGTTGTCTGAATCCGTGGACAGCAACGAGGTGGCGAAGCTAAACGCCACGTCCCTGCCAAGGAACGCTGGCTCAACGAAGTTGAAGTTAAAGTTTGCCCTATCCGCCGATGCGGCGATGTTGAACCCGATCTGCTGACCACGGCCCAGGAAGTTACGCTCTCTGAGGCCAACGCTGATCCCGAGACCATCATCGGATGAGAAGCTACCGCCAAATGTCAGTGAGCCCGTCGTCGTCTCTTCCACGTCCACGTCCACCACGACCTGATCGGGGCGAGATCCTTCGCGCGCATCCACGTCTGATTCCGAGAAGTAGCCAAGCGCACGGATGCGCTCCGCCGACTCTCTGATCTGGCGTGGATTGAACGGATCGCCTTCGACCACATCAAATTGACGCCGGATCACGCGATCCAATGTTGTCGTGTTGCCTTGGATGTCGATGCGCTCGATAAACACGCGCGGGCCACGTACCAGAACGAATTCAATGTCGAGCTCGAGATTGCGGTCGTCCCGCGTTATTCGAGGTTCAACGCGCATGAAATCGACGCCGTTGGCAATGCCAAGGCGCTCCATACGGGCGATCGAGTTCTCAACGAGGGTCGGCGAGTACACAACACCGGGCCGGATCCGCAAAACGCTTTGGTATTCGGCTGCAACAGCTTCGGGAAGCTCACTTGTCGTGGTGATCTCGCCAAAACGGAACTGCTGACCTTCTTGGATGTTGAAAGTGACGAAGTACGCATCCCGCTCACGGGCGATCTCGGCATTCGTTCCGGTGACCCGGAAATCAACGTAACCACGAGAGAAGTAGAAATCGGTCAGAACTTGCTCGTCAAAGGAAAGCCGATCTTCGACGAACGTGTCTCGAGCAATGATCGCGCGCAAAAGGCCCGCCTGCTTGCTTTCCACAACGCGCCGCAAACGACGATCCGAATACGCTTGGTTGCCGACAAAGCTCACACGCTGAATTTCGATGCCGCGACCTTCAAAAATCTCAAACACCAGGTCGACGCGATTGTCGGACCGGCGGATGATTTTCGGCGTCACCCGTGCCGCGACGCGGCCGGTTTGCACATACGCTCGTGAAATCTCAGCCGCGTCGCTTTCTGCCCTGCTTGGGCTAAAGACTTGTCGCGCGCGACTTTGAACGATGGTCACCAGGTCTTCGTCTTTGATCTTCTTATTGCCCTCAAATGCGATCCTATTGATCGTCGGGAATTCTTTCACCTGGATCAGAAGCTGGCTGCCCTGGGGGATCACCTCAACCTCTTCAAAAAAACCGCTGTCTTGAATGCGTTGCGACGCGGCATTGAGCTGTCCGGCGGTCACCGTTTCACCGCGGGCAATATCGGCCAAAGTGATGATGGTTTCAGTGGCTATTCTTTGGTTGCCCTCGATCGTGAGCGACGTGAAACGAAAGCTCTGAGCGTCCGCCGGTTTCGACACAAAAATCGTGGCCAAAACCAACGAAAAAATGACAATTAGTCGTCTCAGAAAGTCGCCTTGGGAAGCCCGTCTTTGGCGCACTGCTCGCCCGACGATATTCGTTTTCATTTTATTTACCCAGTCAGATAGCCCTGTACTAGCCTCCTACCCTTTTAGGCATGGCTTGTCAAAGTTCCGATGGCATATTTTGTGCCTGTCTCACGGTTGATACCTAGGGCGTGGCCGCAGAGTAACAGATCAAATTAAAGCGTCACAACTGTGCGTAGAGCGCCACTTAGAGCGAACCGACGAAGGCGCCCGCGGCAAGCGCAAGAGCGATCGTGCCCAGATAGACCAGGCGATCCCAATTTACGTCCACCAAAAGTGACAGACCGCGATATCCGTTTGCAATGTGTTGCATGATGTCCACCTACAATTATGGCATCAGATAGATGCGAAAATTGCGGCGAAAATGGTGACCCAAATGTGGCGAAAGTTTGAAACCTACGCCCCAGCACCCTTTTTGGATCGCGCCCTTAGGGGCAGAAGATATCATTGAACACGGCAAATGCCATAACGCTCAGGATCAGCACGAGGCCGACCGTCATAAGGATGCGCAAAATCTGGTCGCTTGGTTTGCGACCGGTAACCGCCTCATATGCGTAGAAAACCAAATGGCCTCCGTCCAAAACAGGGATCGGAAACAGGTTCAACAAACCCACCGCCGTCGACAAAACGGCAATGAACCAGATGAAGTTGTCGACGCCTTGGCTGGCCATCGCGCCCGAGACCTCGGCGATCCCGATGGGTCCGGACATGTTGCAACTGCTTATGGCGCCTGTGATCATGTGGTAAAGCCCGGAAAGTGAGCTTGAAATCACCCGCCAGACCTGGGTGCCACCGTCGCTGACAGCTGTGACCAGACCCAGTGCTTCGGTAGCCGGCTCAAACGCCAAACCGCCGGAAATCCCAATGCGCCATTGGGTTTTGAACCCACCCTCTGGTTGCGGTTCGTCTACGCGGCGGGGCGCGAGCGCGAATTGCAATATTTCGCCGTTCCGCCACACGTCCAACTCAAGCACACGCCCATCAGATGTCTCCACCACTTGTTTGAGCTGCTCGAAGGCCACAATCGGCGCGCCTTCTACGGCGACGATCACGTCGCCTTGCCGCAGATCAATGTCAAAGGCCGCCGATTGAGGTGCAAGCTGGGTGATCAGAGCCGGCATTGGGAAAGGCCCCTGCACCACCGTTACCTCGCCGTTTCGGTTGACCTCGTAGTCAAGGGTCGCCTCATAAGGCAGCGCGTTTATGAAATCCTGAAACGCATCCGGGTCATCCCCGTCCCTCGCAGGCACCGCATCACCATTGATGGAAATCAGCTGATCATCGGGTTGGATTGTGACACCCTCAAACGGCAAAGGCTTCAGCTCTCCCACGGCAAGTGGCTCGATCGCCCGGCCCTGGATCATCATCACGGCCGCAAAGACGACAACTGATAGAATAAAGTTGAAGACAGGGCCCGCTGCCACGGTCGCCGTGCGCGCCCAGAGCGGCGCGCCAAGCATGGTTTGGCGTTTCACATGTTGGGGGATCTCATCATAGGTTTCCGCCGCCGTACCGCTTGCGGCATTGGCATCGCCCAGAAACTTTACGTATCCACCAAACGGCAAGGCCGCCACCTGCCACTGCGTTCCATGTTTATCGACACGGGAAAAAAGCACCGGCCCAAAGCCAAGGGAAAAGACCTCTGCTTTGATACCGCACCACCGGCCGACAATGTAGTGACCGTATTCATGGATCGCGACAATGACCGACAGGGCAATCACAAACGCCACCAGTGTCAGAAAGAGGCCTCCGACCTGGGGGATAAAAGCAATGGATTCCACGTTTTGCTCCTGTCTCACGCGTTTGCAGGGATGTGCCCTTTCCTGACGCGTCTTTCAACTGTCAGATAGGCCGGAATTCTCAGAGTCCCGCCATTTATCCTCAAATGGCCGGGCCGAGCGCGGCCCAAAACCCAAGCGCGAAAAAGCCTCCGCCCATCACGCCGTCAAATCGGTCAAGCACGCCACCATGGCCTGGGATCAGGCTTGAGCTGTCCTTGACGCCCGCCCGCCGCTTGACGGCGCTTTCGGCGATATCGCCAATTTGTGCAGCAAAGCTGACAAGAACAGACGCGGCAATAAGCTGTGCGCCCACATCAAGATGCGCCATCATAAGACCCCCAACGCCCGCCGCCATCACCCAGCCTGCGACGGTACCAGACCATGTTTTTTTGGGGCTGATGGCCGGCCAGAATTTTGGCCCCCCGATCAGACGTCCGGCAAAGTATCCGCCAATATCGGTGGCAGCAATCACGGCGATGGCCCACAAAAACCAGCTAAATCCACCCAAATCTCGAAGCAAAACAAGTGTATAGCACGCGATCATGATCCAGACGTAGAACGCAAAGAACACGCGCTTGTCACGTGCCGCGCGGGTCACGGTGACAAAGGCCGACGCCAAAACCATCAAAAAAATGAGCGGTGGAGGCGCGAGGATCGACACGAAGAGCGCGGATCCCGCCAATAATCCGTCTGCTCGAGGACGCGGCGCGCCGAACATCCGGCCCGCTTCCCAAACCATAACGCCGCACACAGCGCAGACAGTGATCAAAAAAAGCCAGCCACCGAAATAAATCTCAATCGCGCCTGCCACGATAAGCACGATGGCTGAGACCACGCGTGGCAGAAGGTCTTGCCAATTGGGCCCCTGCGTCATGGGGGTGTCACGCCGTTACGGCGCCATATCGACGATCGCGCGCCCCGTAATTCCAAATGAGTTCCGCAAACACATCCGGGGTGAAGTCCGGCCAGAGCGTGTCGATGAACTCGTATTCCGCATAGGCCGACTGCCAGAGCAGGAAGTTGGAAATGCGCGCTTCACCAGAGGTTCGAATCACAAGATCAGGGTCCGGCAAAAAGTAGGTGTCCAAGTACTTTGGCAGCGTTTCTTCATCTATGGCATCAGGCGACAAGCGGCCGGATGCCACATCCGTAGCCAGGCGTTTTGCCGCGCGGGACACCTCATCTCGCCCACCGTAGTTGAGCGCAATTGTCAAGTTGGTGCCCGTGCACTGCTGTGTCATCTCTTCGGCTTCGTCCATCAGACCGCGCAGTTTATCGTCAAGCTTCAAGCGATCCCCGATGAACCGCACGCGCACGTTTTCTTTTACGAACGCCTGCATTTCTTTCATAATATAGCGGCGAAACAGGCTCATAAGACCCGCCACTTCGCTTTGGGTTCGTTTCCAGTTTTCCGTGGAGAAGGCAAAGATCGTCACGTACTTCACGCCCAGATCGGGGCAAGAGGTCACGATCTCGCGCACACGCCGTGCACCGGAATGATGGCCAAACAGCCGCGGGCGTCCGCGCGCGACGGCCCACCGGCCGTTTCCATCCATGATGATCGCGACGTGACGAGGCCCGTTCACACGGCCCCCGGTTTCGGGAGTATTGGCAAGGAGCATGTTAAACCTGCATTATTTCTGACTGCTTTACCTCGAGCGCCTCATCTATATGCGACACAAAGCGATCCGTCATCTCTTGAACCTCAGATTCCCAGAATTTCTGGTCATCTTCAGACATACCGTCGGTTTTTGCCTTTTTTATTTGATCCATGGCGCCGCGCCGCACATTGCGAATGGCCACGCGCGCGTTCTCTGCATATTGTGACGCCACCTTGGTCAATTCCCGCCGGCGTTCCTCATTGAGCTCGGGGATTGGCAGCATGATGATCGTGCCGTTGAGTTGTGGATTGATGCCCAGTCCGCTTTCACGGATCGCCTTTTCAACTTTCCCAACCAATGACTTATCCCACACATTTACAGTGACCATGCGGGGCTCTGGCACGTTGACCGTGCCGACCTGATTGATCGGTGTGAGCGCGCCGTAAGCATCGACCATCACCGGCTCCAGCATCGAGGCGGAGGCGCGGCCCGTGCGCAAAGAAGAAAATTCCGTCCGCAAAGAAGCGATGGCCCCATCCATGCGGCGCTCCAAATCATCTGTGTCCAGCTCAAACTCGTCAGACATGGGATTTTATCCTCTTTTTTATGTATTCAAGCGTCAGCTGTGAACGGTTGTATATGTGCCAGTTCCTGAAAGAATCGACCGAAATCCGCCTGGCTCATCCAGAGAAAACACAATGATCGGCAGATTGTTGTCGCGCGCCAACGCGATGGCGCTGGCATCCATGACCTTGAGGTGTTTGCTCAGCACGTCGTCATAGGTGATGCGGTCAAACCGCGTGGCATCGGGCTCTTTTATAGGATCTTTGTCATAGACGCCGTCCACCTTGGTGCCCTTGAAAATCGCTTCGCACGCCATTTCGGAGGCCCGAAGGGTGGCTGCGGTATCGGTGGTAAAATAGGGGTTACCGGTACCCGCCGCGAAAATGCATACCCGATCCTTTTCCAAATGGCGCACCGCGCGACGCCGGATGTAGGGCTCAGCCACCTCATCCATGCGAATGGCCGTGATCACCCGACAGTAGACGCCCAGTTGCTCCAATGCGCTTTGCATGGCCAGCGCATTCATCACGGTGGCCAGCATCCCCATGTAGTCGGCCGTTGTGCGCTCCATCCCCTGAGCGGAGCCTTGCAAACCGCGGAAAATGTTGCCGCCACCGATCACCATGCAGACCTGAACACCCAGGTCGTACACAGACTTCACTTCGTTTGCGATCCGTTCCACCGTTGGCGGGTTGAGCCCGAACCCCTGATCCCCCATCAGCGCCTCGCCTGATATTTTCAACATGACCCGGCGAAACTTCGTGGCGTGGGGATCGTCGTCCTGCATCGGGTCGTCTCTCATTCTGGCCAAGCTGGCAATTGGCGGCAAAATGTCGGAAAAACGCGCAATGTTCAATGACCTAAAGCGCTTGGTTCAACGGCTATGATGTGGACTTTGTCAAACAACGTGCTGCCTTTGCCGATCTGGGCAAAAATGCGCTGATATGGGGCGCGCTCGGATCATGAGGCCCGATCACTAGAATGCTGGCAGATGACATCCTTGCGCTGTGTTCAGCCGATCTGGCGCGGCCGGTTCTCATCGCGGGGCCGACCGCCTCGGGCAAATCCTCGTTGGCGTTGCAGATCGCACAAGCCGATGGCCGGCCCGTGATCAACGCTGACGCGATCCAGGTTTACGAAAACTGGCGCGTCCTGACGGCTCGGCCCTCCGCTGCGGATGAGGCGACCGCACGACATATGCTCTATGGCCACGTGGCTGGCGATCAACCCTACTCTGTCGGAACCTGGTTGCGCGAGGTTGCCCCGCTTTTGTCGCTGTCCCCTGCCCCAGTTTTGGTCGGTGGAACAGGGCTTTACTTCGCTGCATTGACAACGGGCCTCGCAGACATCCCCGACACGCCTGCGAGGATACGCGCCATCGCCAAAGCGCGTTTAGACGCGGGCGATCTGGCAGATATGGTCGCTGAATTGGATGAGGACACACGCACCCGACTTGATACGCAAAACCCCATGCGGGTGCAGCGCGCCTGGGAGGTTTTGCAGACCACGGGGCATGGCCTCGCCCATTGGCAGGACAACACAGCTCAGCCGATTCTGCCCCTGAGCCATGCGACGGCGTTGGTGATAGATGCTCCCAAAGCATGGCTGACCCCGCGCATTGAGGCGCGCTTTGATCAGATGCTAGAGGGCGGCGCGCTGGATGAAGCTCGGGCGAATTTGCCGACCTGGTCGCCAGATCATCCCTCCAGCAAAGCAATCGGCGCGTCAGAGCTGATTGCCGTTGTGAGCGGCACTTTGGATCAAGGTGAGGCGCGCGAACGCGCCACGATCGCCACACGCCAATACGCAAAACGCCAGCGCAGCTGGTTTCGGGCCCGGATGACTGGCTGGATGGGCGTTTATGCGCCGAAACTATAGAAAATCTGACATTCACCCCTTTCCAAATGCGATTTTTGTGCCAAACCTATCGAAATCGCAACTCGGCGTTTGTGAGAACAGGAGGGATTGATGGGAAATCATGCTGAGGTCATGAGCCTTCAGAAATGGCTGGGCGAAGAACCGTGGCGCGCAGAACTGCCCCATAGCCGCGACAGCCATTCTCTCATCTGGATCACCCGAGGCCAAGGCCGGGCGGTGATCGATGGCGTTTTACGGGGGGTCACAGTCCACACGGCCCTGTGCATCCCGGCTGGCACCATGATCCATCTCGAACTGAGCGCGCAAACCTTTGGTACCGTGTGCCTCGTGCCCAGCCGAGGCCTGGTTCTCATGCCCGACCAACCCACGATCCTGCGCGTGCGTGATGCACAGGCCCAGGGGGAGCTGTCGACCCTGCTTGAAACCATGCAACGCGAGCAGTCAAGCAAACGGCCCTTCATGGATGAAGCGATGAATGCCCATGCGTCCATGCTGACCGTGTGGCTGCGACGCGCCATCATCGATCAGCGTGACGACCGCCTCGATCTCTCTGCCGCGCAAAGACTGACTATGGCGTATGCGGCTTTGATTGAAAGGGATTTTACCTCTGGCAAGTCGATGGGCGATTTCGCGAAATCCCTTGGTGTAACGCCAACACATCTGACGCGCGCGTGCCGGGCGTCATCGGGCATGACCGCCTCAGAGCTTTTGACCAAGCGCACTGTTTACGCCATGCGTGATCTACTTGAGACGACAGATCACCCCGCCAACCGGATTGCGGCCATGCTCGGGTTCAAAAGTGCGGCTTATTTTTCGCGATTTGTGCTGCAACACACCGGTAAAACGCCCACGGATCTGCGAAAGTCAGCTGCGAAACTACAACCTGCGCAATGACGGTTTTGTAAGATCAAGCTTAATGGAAACGCGCCTCAGCTGCCCAAGATGACCTTTACGTAATTCTGGGTCTCGTCAAAGGGCGGTACGCCGTTATAACGCTCCACTGCCTTGGGTCCGGCGTTATAGGCCGCCAGAGCCAGGCGCCACGACCGGAACGTCTTGAACTGCTTGGCCAAGTACCGCGCGCCGCCATCGAGGTTTTGATAAGGATCATGCGGATCCACGCCCAGCAACACCGCCGTGCCCGGCATGAGCTGCGCCAACCCAATCGCCCCTTTATGGGACAAGGCGTTGGGATTCCAATTACTTTCCTGCTGCACCAAGCGCAAAAACAGATCTTGCGGAATGCCATGGCGCAGCGCCGCAGACTTCGCCATGTCGAGATAAACCCCCTTATAGCGCCCGTCATAAGGCTGCGCGGTGCCCCATTTGGTGGGCGTGATAAAAGACTGTTTGTCAATCGACACCGACGTTGTGGTGCGCGACCGTGAATCAAGCACGGATGTCTGAGATTTAAAGATCTTCTTTTTGTTGCTCGAGCCAAAAAGATCTGCCTGCGCAGGCAAAGGCGCAGCAACCGTCACAGCCAACAAAACACACGTCAGACGCAGCATACCAAATCTCACCCCCAAAAGTGATCTCGCGGGAATATACTGCAATTCCAATCAGGTTCCACTGTTTTTGAACCCTATGGCGAATTGCGCTGTTTTCATCCCACTCATAGATGCCGCGGAGTCATTAATCCCTTCTTCACCAGTTTACGATGGTGTAACCACGATGCATCGACAGAATCTGAGGGAGACGCACATGGCCGGTTCAATCAATAAAGTCATCCTTATTGGACGCCTTGGCGCTGATCCCGAAACCCGGACATTCCAGAACGGCGGTAAAGTGGTCAATCTGCGCGTCGCCACCTCCGAACGTTGGAAAGATCGCAACACCGGCGAACAGCAGGAGCGCACGCAGTGGCATTCCGTGGCCATTTTCAACGAACCCGTTGGCCGGATCGCGGAGCAATATCTGCGCAAAGGCTCGCAGGTCTATCTCGAGGGTCAGCTTGAGACGCGCAAATGGCAAGATCAGTCTGGCCAAGACCGCTATTCAACGGAGGTGGTTTTGCGCCCCTACACCGGAAACATGACGCTGCTTGATTCGCGCGGCGGCGGCGGGGGCCAAAATGATAGCTATGGCAGCATGGGATATGACAGCGGTCCGTCCCAGGGCAGCCCGGCCCCTGCACCGTCTCGCGACTACGACGACGAAATCCCGTTCTAAAGACCTGCGATCGACCTTTTATCCCAAGGCAGGTGGCGGCGTGTAAGCACCGCCCTCTTTAATACTGTTATACAGGTCAAAGTCAGTCGCGAATTTTCGCCTGAGCTTCGCCTCGGTCACCTCTGATAAATCAAGGTTTTCCTTCGGAGACGCATTGACTTTTTCCGTGACGATCTGTGTGTCCAGCCGCTCCTCCAGGAACGCTGTGAGGCCCGCCTGATCCTCATACCGGAACACATGAGTGACTTTTGTCCCGTTCTGATGCGGTCTTAAAAACCGGGCTTGTTCACCCACATTGGCGAAAACCGGCGTGTCACCCTTGGTATAGGCATCTACGAAGTGGTCAAAATCCATGTCGCGGGTGCTGGTGGGTTGGCCGTCCAAAAAAGGGCGCTTGCGATACCGATACCAGCTGCCAAGCCAATCAATGGGTTCCCGCATCACCGCGACAACGGTCAGATCCTCACCGACGAACTTCTCGAACATGGGCCGGAAAAAGCGATTGTAGCGATAAACGGGCGCGTGTTTCAGTTCTGGCGGGTCGCGCACGATCATCGTGGCAAGCGGTTCAAGGGCCTGGGCATAGGCCGTCGTACCGGTTTTGGGCACAGCCAAAAAAACCAATTTTGCCTTGTGAAACATCAACATAGTGCCCGGCCTTCGTGTTTTTGAGGTTTTCTTTACCCTTCTAAACACATCCTTAACCATATCCAGAAAAACCTAGGTTCACGCAGTTTAAACTTGAAATGTTCTCTTTTTGTCTTCAAAAGTGAAGAACAAGAGGTGAACGAAAGCAGCAATTGCCGCCCCGGACAGGGTGTGGAATAAGGAAGGGCAAAACATGGCAACGGCAGATCTCCTGAAAATGAACGACAAAGCAAAGGCGGACAAACAAAAGGCGCTCGACAGCGCTTTGGCTCAGATTGAGCGCCAGTTTGGCAAGGGTTCGATCATGAAAATGGGCGGCGACAACCCGGTGGAGGATATCGAATCCACATCGACAGGGTCGCTCGGTCTGGACATCGCACTTGGCATTGGCGGCGTTCCAAAGGGCCGCATTGTTGAGATTTATGGCCCCGAAAGCTCGGGCAAAACGACCCTGACATTGCATTGCGTGGCCGAGGAACAGAAAAAGGGCGGTGTTTGCGCGTTTGTGGACGCAGAGCACGCGCTTGACCCGGTCTATGCCCGCAAACTGGGCGTTGATCTGGATGAATTGCTGATCTCTCAGCCCGACACCGGCGAACAATCCCTGGAGATCGTGGATACGCTGGTGCGCTCGGGTGCTGTGAGCATGATCATCGTCGATTCGGTGGCGGCGCTGACGCCCAAGTCCGAATTGGAGGGCGAGATGGGCGACAGCTCTGTGGGCGTACAAGCACGTCTGATGAGCAAGGCCATGCGCAAGCTGACCGGATCTATCAACAAATCCAAATGTACCGTGATTTTCATCAACCAGATCCGCATGAAGATCGGCGTCATGTTCGGCAGCCCTGAGACAACAACGGGCGGTAACGCATTGAAATTCTACAGCTCTGTGCGGCTCGATATCCGCCGCATAGGGGCGATCAAGGACCGTGATGAGATTGTCGGCAACGCCACCCGCGTCAAAGTGGTCAAGAACAAGGTGGCGCCTCCGTTCAAGGAAGTTGAGTTCGACATTATGTATGGCGAAGGCATCTCAAAGACGGGCGAGCTTCTTGATCTGGGCGTCAAAGCGGGCGTCGTTGAGAAATCTGGCAGCTGGTACAGCTACGGCGACGAGCGCATTGGCCAGGGCCGAGAAAACGCCAAGCAATTCCTGAAGGACAACCAAACCGTCGCTTTGACCATCGAAGATAAGATCCGCGCCGCGCACGGGCTTGAGTTCGACTTTGAGCCGACGGAGTCTGAGAAGGACGAAGGCAGCGACGACATTCTCGAAGCCTGAGACCTTTCACATCTGAGACAGCGCCCGCGCCACTATGGCGTGGGCGTTTGTCATTCGCGCCCCTTACGCATCCCGGCTGCTGTGTGGGCTGTGGACACGGCAAGTCCACACCGTTACACCGCCAAAACACCCGCAACCATGCCCGGCCAAAACGGATCCGTCCCATGCCTACGCTCAACGAGATACGCTCCACGTTTCTGAACTTCTTCGACCGCAATGATCATGAGGTCGTGGCGAGCTCTCCTCTCGTGCCGCGCAACGATCCGACGTTGATGTTCGTCAATTCAGGCATGGTGCAGTTCAAAAACCTCTTCACCGGCGTCGAACATCGCGATTACAGCCGGGCCACCACGTCGCAAAAATGCGTCCGCGCGGGCGGCAAACACAATGATCTGGACAATGTAGGCTACACCGCGCGCCACCATACGTTCTTTGAAATGCTGGGGAATTTCAGCTTTGGTGACTACTTCAAGGAGCGCGCGATCAAGCAGGCCTGGGAACTGCTGACCGAGGATTTCGAGCTCGACAAATCAAAGCTTCTGGTAACCGTCTATCACACCGATGATGAGGCGGCTGATCTTTGGAAGAAGATTGCCGGGCTCAGCGACGATAAAATCATCCGTATCCCCACTGATGACAATTTCTGGATGATGGGCCCCACCGGCCCCTGCGGCCCGTCTTCTGAGATTTTCTACGATCATGGGCCTGAGATTTGGGGCGGTCCTCCCGGCAGCCCGGAAGAGGATGGCGACCGCTTCATCGAAATCTGGAACCTCGTTTTCATGCAAAACGAGCGGTTCGAAGATGGCTCCATGGTCGATCTCGATATGCAATCGATTGACACAGGTATGGGGCTGGAACGGATCGCCGCCTTGCTTCAAGGCAAGCATGACAATTACGACACCGATCTCATGCGTCACCTCATTGAGGCCTCCGCCAACGCAACAAATCAGGATCCAGACGGGCCCGGCAATGTGCATCATCGCGTCATAGCGGATCACTTACGGTCCAGCTCGTTCCTGATGGCAGACGGCGTCATGCCGTCGAATGAAGGTCGCGGATATGTGCTGCGCCGGATCATGCGACGCGCCATGCGCCATGCGCATCTTTTGGGATCCAAAGATCCAGTGATGCACCGGCTGGTGCCTGCCCTCGTGGCACAAATGGGCCAAGCTTTTCCCGAATTGGGCCAGGCGCAGGCGCTGATTGAAGAAACGCTGAAGCTTGAAGAGACGCGCTTCAAGCAGACGCTGGACCGCGGCCTGACCCTTCTGGATGACGAGCTCTCATCACTCGAAGATGGCGCCGCCCTGCCCGGCGAAACCGCCTTCAAGCTTTATGACACCTACGGGTTTCCTTTGGACCTGACCCAAGACGCTTTGCGCGAAAAGGGCCTTGAGGTCGATGTGGCCGGATTTGACGCAGCGATGGACGCCCAAAAAGCCAAAGCGCGCGCGGCATGGTCCGGATCGGGCGAGACCACGGATGCCACCGTCTGGTTTGACATCGCCGAGACCCACGGCACTACGGATTTCCTGGGCTACGACACCGAAACAGCTGAGGGTCAGATCCTGGCGATCGTGCAGGACGGCGCAGAGGTTACCTCTGCCGCGACTGGAACCACGGCGCAGATCGTGCTGAACCAGACCCCACTTTATGCGGAATCGGGCGGCCAGGTCGGCGACACCGGCACGCTTTTGACCGATACTGCGCGCGCTGAGATCACGGACACGCGCAAAGCCGCTGGCGTCTTCATTCACGTCGCAAAGGTCACAGAGGGCACGCTGACCACCGGCGATGCGGCAAAGCTGGACGTGGATCACGGGCGCCGCACCGCGATCCGCGCCAACCATTCCGCCACGCATTTGCTGCATGAAGCGCTCCGCGGCGCGCTTGGGGATCACGTAGCGCAGCGCGGATCGCTCAACGCACCGGATCGGTTGCGCTTTGATTTCTCCCACTCCAAGGCGCTGAGCCTGGAAGAGTTGCGCACTGTCGAGGCGGAAGTGAACGCCTATATCCGTCAGAACTCAACTGTTGAGACCCGGATCATGACACCGGATGACGCCCGTGCCATCGGCGCGCAGGCGCTTTTTGGCGAAAAATACGGCGACGAAGTGCGCGTTGTGTCCATGGGCGATGAGGCCGGATCCGGCAAAGGGTTGGGTGGTCGCACCTACTCTCTTGAGCTCTGCGGCGGCACCCATGTTCGGCAAACCGGGGATATCGGTGTGTTCGTGACCTTGGGCGATGCCGCGTCCAGCTCCGGCGTCAGGCGGATCGAGGCGCTCACGGGTCAGGCCGCTTTTGACTATCTCTCCGCACAGGATAACCTGCTGTCACAAACGGCCTCCGCTTTGAAAGCGCAGGCCGCAGACGTGCCTGAGCGGGTGAAGGCGCTTCTTGATGAACGCAAAGCGATGAATGCGGAACTCGCGCAGCTTCGCCGCGATTTGGCGATGTCCGGCGGGCCCTCCTCCGATGTTGCCAGCCCCAAAGAGCTGGACGGCGTGGCGTTCTTGGCGCAGGTGCTGACTGGGGTCTCTGGCAAAGACCTGCCGCCGCTGATTGACGCGCATAAATCTCGCATGGGATCGGGCGCGATCCTTCTGATCGCGGATGCAGGCGGCAAGGCCGCGGTGGCCGCTGGCGTGACCGAGGATCTGACGGGACGGGTCTCGGCCGTGGATCTCGTAAAGGCGGCTGTGCCTCTTCTTGGCGGCAAAGGCGGCGGCGGGCGGCCGGACATGGCGCAAGGCGGCGGACGGTCTGTCGAAGACGCACCTGCCGCTATCGAAGCCGCGGAACAAGTGATCTTGCAGGGGTAAACCTATGCCAGCTTATGTGATTGCACGGATTACGGTGACAGACCCGGATGATTACAAGATCTATGCCAACCAAACCGTCGCGTGCGCGGAAAAGGCGGGCGGCACGTTCCTGGTCAAAGGCGGCGGTCAAACCCAGATCGAAGGCAGCTCGCCAGACCGGCATGTGATCATTCGGTTTGAGACCCGCCAAGCCGCTCTGGACTGGTACGCGTCAGAGGATTATCAGCGGATCCTACCGATCGCGCTGTCCAGCTCGGAACGCGACATTGTCGTGGTTGACGGATTTACGGAGGACTAACCCTATGCCGGCTCTTTGGATTGCTCATGTCCGTGTCACGGATGAAGAGGCTTATGGCAAATATGCAAAACTGGCGGGCCCCGCGATCGCAGAGCATGGCGGCGCCTTCATCGCCCGCGGCGGGCGTTATGTGCAATTGGAAGGCCCGGATCGGCCGCGCAATGTGGTGGCGCGTTTTCCTTCTGTAGAAGCGGCCGAAGCCTGCTATCGCTCGGACGCGTATCAGGCCGCGCTATCACATGCGCAAAATGCTGCAGACCGTGAGCTGGTGATTGTCGAAATCAGCGAGTGATCAAAAAACATTAGTCGCGTCAGGCTTGATCTGTTGTTTGCGCGGCTGCGCTCAGCTCGCTTTGGCCTGGCGTTTGCGCTCATGCGGATCGAGGAAACGCTTGCGCAGGCGCAGCGCATGCGGCGTGACTTCCACAAGCTCATCGTCATTGATGTACGCAATGGCCTCTTCGAGGCTGAACTGCACATGGGGGGTCAGCCGCACCGCTTCATCCGATCCTGAGGCGCGCACATTGGTGAGCTTTTTGCCCTTGAGCGGGTTCACCTCTAGGTCGTTGTCGCGGCTGTGTTCGCCGATGATCATGCCCTGATAAATCGGCGTCTGCGGCCCGATGAACATGCGCCCGCGCTCTTCGAGGTTCCAAAGCGCGTAGGCCACGGCCTCTCCCTGCTCCATGGAAATCAACACCCCTGCCCGGCGGCCAGGGATCGGCCCTTTGTGAGCGGCCCAGCTGTGGAACACGCGGTTCAGCACGCCCGTACCGCGTGTATCGGTCAGGAATTCGCCGTGATAGCCGATCAGGCCACGGGACGGCACAAGAGCGACAATGCGGGTTTTGCCCGACCCGGCGGGCTTCATTTCCGTCATTTCCCCTTTGCGTGTCCCAGTCAGTTTTTCGATGACGGCCCCGGAATAGTCGTCATCGACATCAACAGTGACCTCTTCGATGGGCTCCAACGTCTCGCCGGCATCGCCCTCGCGCAAAAGAACCTGCGGGCGCGAGATAGACAGCTCAAATCCTTCGCGGCGCATGTTCTCAATGAGGACCCCCATCTGCAGCTCACCACGGCCCGACACGTCAAACGCCTCACCGCCGGGCGTATCTGTCACGCGAATGGCGACATTTGATTCCGCCTCTTTCATCAGCCGATCGCGGATGACGCGGGATTGCACCTTTTTGCCATCGCGCCCGGCATAGGGGCTGTCATTGATACCGAAGGTGACAGAAATTGTTGGTGGGTCAATGGGTTGTGCTTCCAAAGGCGTCTCTACCGCGAGCGCGCAAATCGTGTCTGCGACCGTTGCTTTGGACATACCGGCCAAAGTGACGATGTCGCCCGCTTCAGCCTCGGTCAGATCCTGCATCGTGAGCCCGCGAAAGGCTTGGATGCGGGTGACGCGGAATTGCTCGATCTTTTGTCCGACGCGAGACAGCGCCTGCACCGTGGCGCCCACTTTTATGCGACCGGCTTCGATGCGCCCGGTAAGGATGCGACCTACAAACGGGTCCGCGCCGAGGGTGACCGCGAGCATCGAGAAATCCTCATCCACCTGCGCCACCTGCCGCGGGGCTGGCACGTGATTGACGATCAGATCGAAGAGCGCCGAGAGGTCTTTGCGCGGGCCATCCAGCTCATGATCGGCCCAACCGGATCGGCCCGAGGCATACATGTGTGGAAAATCAAGCTGGTCTTCATTGGCATCGAGCGCGGCAAAAAGATCGAAACACTCATCCAGGGCACGGTCGGGCTCGCCATCGGGCTTGTCAACTTTGTTGAGCACCACGATGGGGCGCAGGCCAAGCGCCAGGGCCTTGGAGGTCACGAATTTCGTCTGGGGCATCGGACCTTCTGCGGCATCGACCAAAAGGACAACCCCGTCCACCATGCTCAAAATCCGTTCCACTTCGCCGCCAAAATCCGCGTGGCCGGGAGTGTCGACGATATTGATGCGCGTGGATTTCCATTCGACGGAGGTGGCTTTGGCAAGGATTGTGATCCCGCGTTCGCGCTCAAGATCATTGCTGTCCATGGCACGTTCGTCCACGGCCTGGTTGGCGCGAAAGGCTCCCGATTGGCGCAGCAACTCATCCACCAAAGTGGTTTTGCCGTGGTCCACATGGGCGATAATCGCGATGTTGCGCAGGTCCATTCTTGCTCTCCGGCCGACATTTTCGCGCGGCTTACCGGGCCAAGGGAGGTTTGGCTAGGGGGATATGCCCGAAAAGCGCGATCGCTTGGGAATTTACCTCCAGGATCGGTGCCAACAGCCGACAGCCAGATGACCTAGCCGCACAAGATCCCGTGCGTCAGGCGCTTTTCATGTCGTCTACGGTGGGCATTTGCGCTTGCACCGTGTCGACCAAATCCGTGAGAGAGAAAGGCTTGGGCAGAAAGATCGACGGCTGGCCTGGCAGGGCCACCTCTTCTATGGAATCCGCGGCATAGCCTGACACGAAAATCACCCGGACATCCGGCCGGGTCTCAAGCGCCTCGCGGACCCATGTCGGGCCATCCATGCCCGGCATGACCACGTCTGTGACAATGACGTCCACATGGAGCGCGTCATCAGCGAGGACAGAGATGGCCTCTTCCCCCGATGCCGCCTCAATCACCGAAAAGCCTTTCAGTTTGAGCGCTCGGCAGGCAAAGGCGCGGACGGGGGCTTCGTCTTCTACCAGCATGACCACGCCATGGGCGGGTTCGGATGTCGCGAGTGAGGTGACCTTGGGGGCCAAGGCCTCGGCCTTCGCAGTATGCGCCGGCAGATAAATCTGAAAGCGTGACCCCTGCCCCACTGTGCTGTCGACAAAAATGAAACCACCGGTTTGTTTTATGATTCCATAGGCCGTGGACAAACCCAACCCGGTGCCCTCTCCCTGCTTTTTTGACGTGTAGAAGGGTTCAAACACCTTGCCGAGAAGATCCTGCGGAATGCCAACGCCTTGATCTTCCACGCTCACGACCACATAGCGGCCAGGCGCAACTTCGGCGCGGTCACGTTTCAGCGCTGTTTCCAGCAGACAGTTCTCCGTGCGGATCACAACCTCGCCTCCCTGGGGCATGGCGTCTCGGGCGTTGACGACCAGGTTCATGAGCACTTGCTCCAATTGCCGCTTATCCGCCCGCACGCACCACAAATCCGGGTCGTGATTGAGAGACATCCGCACTTTCTCTCCAACCAGACGGTTCAGCAAATGCGTCACATCCGAGAGCATGTCGCGCAATGACATGATCTCAAGACGCAGCATCTGTTTGCGCGAATAGGCCAAAAGCTGCCCGACAAGAGCGGCGGCACGATTGGCGTTCTGACTGATTTGCATGAGATCCGGATAGGTCGGGTCATCGACCCCATGTCGCAGCAAGAGAAGGTCACAATGCCCTGATATCGCGGTCAAAAGGTTGTTGAAGTCATGGGCCACACCGCCCGCCAACTGCCCGATGGCCTGCATTTTCTGGCTTTGAACAAATTGCAGTTCAAGCGACTTGAGCTTGGTGGCATCTTGTAGCACCGCGATGAGCACGGTTTTGCCGCCGTCGCGCACCGGATTGAGCGCCACCTGCACGAACACGTCCTTGTCTTTTCGACGCATCTGCAAGATCTCAGGTTGCGCGGAGCCGCGCCCTTCAACGGCGTCGCGAAGCCAATCCGACAGGGGCCGCCCAGGCCCTTCCACCAGCTCAGACAGTCTGCGACCGGCACCGCTTTCTACACCGAGCAATACGCGCGAGGGCAGGTTTGAGAGCTCAATAATGCCATCTGCAGACATCTTCAAAAGCGCCACGGGCAATTCTTCTAGCATTGACCAGGCATCTGCGTGCTGATGATTGTCATCGCCCGCAGGAATGATTGCGATTTTTCGATGACCCTTCGAGACCAGGCCAGCCTTGGGTTCAAGTTCGTGCACAAAACACTTCAGCAGCCCGTTTTCGCCCCGAAGATCGTTGATTTCCCCCACGCGCAGAGGTGGGTTCGGGCAAAGCAAGGCCAGCATATCGGCATAAGGCCCAAGGAGATCGCGCGCCTCCGGACTGGCCTCAAGCACCACATGTTCCTCATTGAGGGTCAACGTGGCAAACGCACCAGGCTGGGCGAACAAAGGCGCGTCACGCATATGGAAACGTATAGCTGCAAGACGTGGGGAGAGAGCCACCACATCAATGTCAATATCGCCGGACAAAACGCTGACTTTGTGCGTAAAACTCTTTTGCAATCTGAACGCGTTCTTCACCGCCGATAGCGCCGAAGCGGGATCGGCCATCAGGCTTAGGAGGGCATCCGACAGCGTCATTCCTTTGCCAACGGCCAACTCTTGATGTGCAAAGGCGTTCGCGTAAACGACAACGTCATCCCGACCAACAACGATGACCGGGCAAGGATCCAGACGTAACACACTGACAAACTTGGACAGTTCCTGGTCACGCCACCGTTCGATTGTTGCCGGGCCAAAATAGGCGACAATGGACGCAAGGATCAAAACGGCGGAGACAAGCAGAAAGGTGAGCTTGATAAAAGCGATTGAAGATACAACCGCCGCAGCAGCAAACAGCATGGCCGCGCCAAGGATTGCCTTTGTCCGTGGACGCCAAGATGCCAAGGTCGCGTGAAAATTGACCTGATTTGATAAAGCCTGATCAGACACTTTCGCCCTGCCTCCATGGCCTGTGCAGCCCGACAGCTTAAAGTGCGCCAAAATTCGTTAAATTCTGATTAAGAGATGTCTTGCTTTCGGCGGAACGCCGCACCGCATTAAGGGTCAAGAGAGAGCGCGGCAAAGAAAAAACCATCTCCTGTCGCGCTCACCGGCCAAGACATCTGATCATACAGCGACATGTCGGGGAAGTCCTGGCAAAACCGGCTTATCTGCGCTTCATTCTCGCGCCTGAGACATGAGCAGGTGGTGTAAATTAAGTGCCCACCGGGCCGTATCAGATCACGGGCACAGCGCAGGATATCTCTTTGAATTTTCAAAAGAGTTTGCAGTCTTTCCGGGGTGAGTTGCCATTTCGCTTCCGGGCTGCGCCGCCAGGTGCCACTGCCGGAACATGGAACATCGCATAAAACCACGTCGAAGGGCGCGGACTTTGACAGGTCCCGGGGGTGAAGCCGCCTGACATCTGCCCCTGCGCGGCTTGCCCGAACCGGCAGATCCTTCATCCGGGAGGGATCGCTATCATGGGCGAAAAACTGCACATGCGGGTCAAGAGGCACCCTCGCCGCCAAGGCCAATGTTTTGCCGCCGCCCCCGGCGCAATAGTCCAAAACCCTGGCATGAGGCGGTATCGACACCCTCGCCATGGCCGCCTGACTGCTCACGTCCTGAAGCTCCACCGCGCCGGATTGATAGGCCTGTGAACTGCGTATCTTTTTTTCACCCTGGCGCACGAGCAACGCTGTGGGACAGCTGGGAACGGTTTCTGCTATGATTTCGTCTTTGATCAGCATTTCAATGGCTTGCGGCACTGTATTCATGCCTTGATTGACACGCAGCGCGATCGGCGCGCGGGCCTTTTGCGCCGTGGCCGTCTCCAAGGCTCGAGAGCCCAAATCCTCTTGAAACACCGACCACACCCAATCCGGCAAATCCGCCATCTCGGCGTCAGAAAGCTCTGGCCGTGCGCGGGTGCGCTCTTCTGGGCTCAAGGGCGCAGGGGCATGGCCCTCACCGGAAAAAAACGTCTCAGGGTCGCCATCTTGCGCCCGAATGGCCCCGATCATGATGGCGCGGCCATCCGTTCCGCCGCCCCACGCCGCATAGGACCTGCGGCACCTCAGCGCTTGAAACACGTGATCACGGACGGCTGCGCGGTCTTTGGACCCGGCATATCGCGCTTGCCGCGCCCAACGGGTCAACGCCTGTTCCGCCGCCATGCCAGAAAGCACCTGATCCAGCACCGCGATGGCGGCGGAAATGCGGGCGCCGGGCGTCATGTAAACGCGTAAACGACGGAGTAGAAAATATTGAAAAGCCTAGCCAATCCGGTAGTTCGGGCTCTCGCGCGTGATCTGCACGTCATGAACATGGCTTTCCTTGAGGCCGGCGCCTGTGATGCGCACAAACTCACAGCGCTGGCGCATTTCATCGACCGATGCGCAGCCGGTATAGCCCATCGCCGCACGCAACCCACCGACCAACTGATGCAGCACAGTGCCCGCGCTGCCCTTGTAGGGCACTTGCCCCTCAATGCCTTCCGGCACCAGCTTGTCGCTGGCGGCATCTTTCTGAAAGTACCGATCCGCACTGCCCCGCGCCATCGCGCCCAGAGAGCCCATGCCGCGATATGCCTTAAAACTGCGGCCCTGGTACAAGATGACCTCTCCGGGGGACTCGTCCGTTCCGGCCAGCATAGACCCAACCATCGCGCAAGACGCGCCCGCCGCGATGGCTTTGGCGAAATCACCCGAGAACTTGATGCCACCATCGGCAATCACCGGAGTGTCGCCAGCTGCTGCGGCGCAATCCATGATCGCCGTCAGCTGTGGGACCCCGACACCCGCCACCATGCGTGTGGTGCAAATGCTGCCCGGGCCAATGCCCACTTTGACCGCGTCAGCGCCTGCCCCAATGAGCGTGCGCGTCGCCTCCCCCGTGGCCACGTTGCCCGCCACGATCTGGACCTCGTTCGACAGTTTCTTGGCCCGCTCCACGGCCAGCGCGACGCCTTCGGAATGGCCATGGGCCGTGTCGATCACGATCATATCGACACCGGCATCCACCAGCTCGCCAGAGCGTTCATAGCCTGCGTCGCCCACGGTGGACGCCGCCGCCACGCGCAACCGGCCCAGATCATCCTTGCACGCGGTGGGGTTCAGCACGGCCTGCTCGGTGTCCTTGAGCGTCAGAAGACCGGTGAGCTGGCCATCGGCATCTTTCACCAACAGCTTTTCAATCCGGCGTTCTCTCATCATGGATTTTGCCTGTTCCAGATCTGCAGGTTCCTGCAGCACTGCCAGATTGTCAGACGTCATCATCACATGCACAGGCGTGTCATCGGATGTGGCAAAGCGCATGTCGCGATTGGTCACGATGCCGACAATGCGCCCATCTTCGCCCACCACGGGAAAGCCCGTGAAATTGTACCGTTCTATCAACGCTTTGGCATCGGCCAAGGTCTGATCCGGCGTCAGAGTGACCGGATTGTAGACAATACCTGATTCAAAGCGTTTGACCCGGCGCACCTCTTGGGCCTGCTCTTCGATGCTGAGGTTTCTATGGATCACCCCCATTCCCCCTGCCTGCGCCATCGTGATGGCCATCCGGCCTTCCGTGACGGTGTCCATGGCGGAACTCAAAAGCGGAATATTCAGGGCGATGGAGCTGGTCACGCGGGTCCGCGTATCAGCGGTGTTGGGCAACACGGCGGATTTGGCCGGAACTAACAAAACATCGTCGAAGGTCAGGGCCTCACGAATCTCCATCGCAAATCTCCATGGGATGCTCGTTTGGCGGTTCCCTATCGCATGGGTTTGGGGGAATGGAAAGGGGCGAATGTGCATTGCAGGCCAGAGCGGCGGAAACTACGCTCCTGCGCAAGCGACAGCGGAGGGCGACATGAGCGGTCATGGATATGAAGGCGGACGTCTGGATCTGCCCTTTGTGGGCATTTCCACCTTCGGAAAACGCCCCTATGTGGCCGATTGGACGGCGATCGATGCCGATGTGGCCATTCTCGGCGCGCCCTTTGACTTTGGCACACAATGGCGGTCGGGCGCGCGGTTCGGGCCGCGCGGCGTGCGGGAGGCCTCCACCCTCTTCAGCTTTGGGCACGCGGGCGCCTATGACCACGAAGACGACACCACCTATCTGCCCGGCGAAGTGCGGATCGTCGATATTGGCGACGCCGATATCGTCCACACGGACACCGTGAAAAGCCACGCCAATATTGAGGCCGGTGTGCGGGCCATTCTGACGGCGGGCGCGCTGCCTGTTGTGATTGGCGGGGATCACTCGATCAACATTCCCTGTGTCAACGCGTTCGACGATCAGGGCGACATCCACATCCTGCAGATCGACGCGCATCTCGATTTTGTCGACGAACGCCACGGTGTCCGGTTCGGCCATGGCAACCCGATGCGGCGCGCGGCGGAAAAAGACTACGTGACGGGATTGACGCAGCTGGGCATCCGCAATGTCAGCTCCACCGCCAAAGAGGGCTATGATGATGCCCGCGCCATGGGGTCCGATATCCTCTCTGTGCGCCAGGTGCGCAAACTTGGGCCCAAAGGCACGATTGCCCGATTGCCCGCTGGCGCTCGGGTCTACATCACCATCGATATTGACGCGTTTTGCCCCTCTATCGCACCCGGAACGGGCACGCCGAGCCATGGCGGGTTCCTCTATTATGACGTGCTAGAAATGTTGCAGGAGGTCGCGCGCAGCCACGACATCGTCGGCATCGACCTGGTGGAGGTTGCGCCCGATTATGACCCCACCGGCAGCACCTCCATTTTGGCCGCGCAAGTGCTTCTTAACCTTTTGGGCTTTATTTTCGACGCAAAGCGCTAGGTGCGTGGTCCAGAACACGCGCCACAGCAAAAACCAAAGACGGTGCACGCAGTGAACTCTTACCTTTCTGCCCTTGTGGGATTGACCGCGACCTGGTTGGCAGTCTCCTTGGCAAGCCTTGCAACCTTTGATCCGACGAAAGGGTTTTCCCCCGTCACACTGACATTTCTTAGTATCTTGGGGGTCTTTACCGTGATTGAGGCCGCGCGGTATTCGCGCCCCCGCATAAAGGAAAAAGCCAAAGCCAACGTACGGCGGCGCCGCGGACTTTAGACCCGCCTGTCTCTAGGACAGACCCAAAAGCGCCAAAACTTTCGCTTCGATCGCCGCCGCGTTGAGCCCCGCTTTGGCATACATATCCGCAGGGCGGCCATGATCCAAGTAGCGATCCGGCAAGATCATAGAGCGGAATTTGAACCCCGCATCAAACACCCCATGCTCTGACAAAAACTGCGCCACATGGCTGCCGAACCCGCC
>ERZ1740070.293-NODE-293-length-35162-cov-7.168627_pt1 | contig 35162 bp, 41 predicted proteins | sample MGYA00581734_ERZ1740070 | MGnify/ENA primary metagenome ERZ1740070 (study PRJEB43018, sample SAMN04849744) | marine metagenome | isolation source: floating plastic debris | place: Pacific Ocean | collected 2008-09-01 | study: EMG produced TPA metagenomics assembly... | reverse complement strand
AAGGCCAGCCGTTGCTGGTGCAAGGGCTGGCCCGTAGTGGTTATTGCGCGATCAGACGCTCAGGAATCTCGATCCCGACTTCCTCGTAGTAACGCTGCGCACCCGGGTGCAGCGGCAAAGGAAGACCCGCAATCGCGGCCTCAATCGACATTGCCTTTGTGGCCGGGTGGATGGCCTGCAGGAAAGGCAGGTTTTCGTACATCGCTTTGGTGATCTCGTAGACATGGTCGTCTGGGAGGTCGGCACGTGTGGCAAGGAAGTTCGGCTGTGCGATGGTCTGCACATCCGCGTCCTGACCCGGATACGTGCCAGCGGGGATCGTGTAGGGCGTCCAAAGACCCCGGTCCCCATCTGCCGTCGCCATCTGCTCTTCCGTGAAGCTTAGCAACGTCACGCTGTCGCCCGCTGCCGCCATCAACTGGCTCACCGCACCAACCGGAACGCCTGCAGGTGTGCCGATGCCCTTGACCTGACCGTTCTGCAACGCCTCAGCCGACGGGCCATAGCCTGCGAACACAAGCTCGTAGTCGTTTTCGATATCAACGCCAAAGCCAGACAGGATTGTTGCGTTCGACCCGATGGTGCCAGAGTTCTGACGACCAAGCGCCATCGCTTCACCCTTCAGGGCAACCAGGTCTTCAACAGTGCCAGTCTCGGCCACGTCTGATGCAACAATAAAATGCTCAACGTTTTGCCACAGCATCGAAACGGACCGCAGTTCTTCCTGCGCACCAACTTCGGCCAATGGTCCGGTGCCGGTGGACGCATAGTAGCCAAAGAGACCCTGCATAATCCCAAACTGCGCTTCGCCTTCACGGATCAAGCGCACGTTCTCGCCGGACCCGGCAGAGCTGATCGCCGACATGCCGATCTTCTGCCGTGGCTCAAGCTTGACCTTCACCATGGTCGCAAGCGCGACACCCACGGGGTAATAGGTGCCCCCGGTCGACGCCGTTGCCAGCACATAGTTTGCAGCATCTTGCGCTTGGGCCGCAGCACCAGACAACGCAATGGACGCCGCCAAAGCGGCGGTTTTGAAGTGTTTCATTAAGACCTCCCAGTTTTTTACACCCAGCCATCTTTGTGACTGAGCTTTGAATATGTAAGAGGATTGCGCGGTAAACAATGCGCAACGGCCTCAAAATAGGTCGATTCAGGTGCAATAAGCCGTGTATGTCGCCGTGTTGGGCGCCATGCGCCGGGCTTCCGACGAAAGCCCGTTCGCGCCGCCGACGCCGGTAAGGCTCAGGATCGCGAACTCTCAACCACTCCAAATCGCGCAACAATCCGCGCACAGAGGGCGCAACAGGCGCCGTTTTTGCCGTAATCCGAGACCACTCTGTTGCGTTTTTTTCACACTCCCAAACGCCGCTGACTTCTGCCCCATTTCTGCCTTATTTCGCTTTCACGCTCCATGTCGTGCGCGAAAAGTTATGGAGTATGTATGTTAAAACCCGCCACGTCCGAGGCACCTTCGCCCGCGGCCCTGCCATCGCCAATGGACAGCGAAAGCATGATCCTGCTGCGCACGGTTTTGATGCCGGTGTTTGAACGCGCATCAAGCTGGGGTGACTTGTGCCACCGGCTCGCAACCAAAGGGTACGAGATCACATTCCGCTCTGGCCATCTTGTATTGGTCGACGAAACGGGACGCCCGGTTTGCACCGGTGCCATGATCGGTTCGCCCCTGTCGCGTCTGGCAGATCGTTTGGGGCGTCCGAAACTGCGCAGCGCTTGTGATGGCGCAACTGCGACGTTGCAGAGTTAAACGGCTTTAAAAGACCGCGACGCGGGATCGTAGAACTCTAGCCCGCCTTCGCCAATGTCGGTCCACAACCCGTGCAGCGTCATTTGATCTGCATCGACCGCCTCCTGCACAAAGGGGAAGGTCAACAAGTTCTCAAGCGACACAACCACAGATTCTTTTTCCAGCGCGCGCGCCTGCCCGTCCGGGTGATTGGACGCTTTGATGCGCTCATAGCCTGGGCGCAAAATGTCCATCCAACGGCCTACAAAGCTTGATTGTTCGTCAAGATGGGGCGCATTTCCGGAACACATATCAAGACATCCCTGCACGCCACCGCATTGCGAGTGCCCCAGCACAATCAGATGCGCGACCTTCAGGGCGGTAACCGCATATTCCACCGCGGCAGATGTGCCGTGATGGTCGCCATCAGGTTGATAGGGCGGCACGAGGTTTGCGATATTGCGGTGAATGAAAAACTCACCTTGGTCCGCCCCAAAGATTGACGTGACATGCACACGGCTGTCGCAGCACGATATCACCATTGCGCGTGGGCGTTGCCCCTCTGTTGCAAGGCGTTTGTACCAGGCTCGGTTGTCAGAGTAGGTCGTTGCTTTCCAGCCCTGATATCGCTGGATCAAATAGGACGGCAGCGGTTTCGCAGCGTTCATGAAATCCTCCGCCATGCGGTCGTTTGCGCGGGAATACGTCGAAATTAAACGGAATTCGAGGGATAAACCGTCGCGGGGGTTACGGCTTCGTAAGGACAATTCTGGTTAGGATGCGCTCGGTTGGGGTGAGAAAGGACATCACATGGTGGAGAACGTGTCGGTTTTGCATCCGCATGACACCGCTTACTTTGACGAAGACACGCTGAACGCCCTCAGCCGTGATTTGGGGCCGAGCGTTGCTGAAAACATCTTTTGTCGTGCGCTGGAAGACCTCGCTGTCCGGCTGTCGCAAATCCGCGATGAGTACACCGCTGGCAATGAAAAGGCGCTGCGCAAATCCGTCCGCTCAATGATCCCGATTGCCGAGCAAATTGGCCTGCCATGTATCTCATCTATCGCGCAGGACGTATTGGTCTGTGTGGATCGCGGCGAAGGTGTTGCATTGGCGGCCTCGCTTTGTCGGCTTCTGCGCAACGGGGAACGTGCGATCTCTTGCGCTGAGATCGGGATCGACCTGTCCGTCTGATTTTCCTTGCAGCGGCAGGTCAGGGGCTTACCCTTCTCCAAATCTGGAGAAGGGGGTATCCATGACAATTGCACTCGCGCCCGCAACCGCCGAGGCGTTGCCATTGCACGTGCTTGAGGCCGAAGATGTTGCATTGTGGGCTGGTCAGCAAAGCGACCGCGTCCGCACATGGGTCGAAACGAGCGGGTTCAAAGGTGGGATTGGATCAGCCCTCATCATCCCAAACGAACACGGCCAGGCCGAAGCAGCGCTTGTCGGATACGGCTCTGCCGCAAAACGCGCGCGCAGCCGGTTCGCTCTTGCCGCCGCGATGTCCAAACTCGGCACGCACACCTACAAGATCGAAAGCGGCGTCACCCAAGATCATCTTGCCGAAGAAGCGCTAGGCTGGCTCCTAGCCTGCTATAGCTTTGACCGCTACCGCGACTCCGCCTCCAAACATCCCACGTTGGTCACGCCAGACGGGGTCGATGGTGAACGCATTGCGGTGATGGCCGAAGCCGAATTTCTGACCCGCGATTTGATCAACACGCCGGCCTCTGACATGGGGCCAGACGAATTGGAAGCCGCAGCGCGCGCGCTCGCAAAACAGCACAAAGCCAAGATCACGGTCATTGCAGGTGACGACCTGCTTCAAGAAAACCACCCGATGATCCACACAGTGGGCCGCGCCTCGGATCGCGCACCGCGTCTGATTGACATGACATGGGGCAGGTCTGGCCCGCGCCTAACACTTGTTGGCAAAGGGGTGTGCTTTGACACCGGTGGCCTGAACCTCAAGCCAGGCGGGTCCATGGGGTTGATGAAAAAGGACATGGGTGGGGCGGCCAATGTTCTGGGTCTGGCACATATGATCATGGCCTCTGGCCTGAAACTCCGCCTGCGTGTTCTGATCCCCGCCGTGGAAAACAGCGTCAGCGGCAACAGTTTCCGGCCTCAAGACATCCTCACCTCACGCAAAGGCCTCACGGTTGAGATCAACAACACCGATGCCGAAGGGCGTTTGGTGCTTGCCGACGCGCTGACACTCGCCTCCGAGGAAGAGCCGAACCTCATCGTATCCATGGCCACCCTGACCGGCGCAGCCCGCGTGGCTGTCGGCCCTGATCTTGCCCCGTATTTCACCGACGACGATGTCGCAGCGACGTCGCTCGACCTGTCAGCGCGGCGCGTGGCAGACCCGGTGTGGCGCTTGCCGTTCCACACACCTTACGAGGCGATGATCGAACCCGGCATCGCGGATCTCGACAACGCCCCAAAAGGCGGATTTGCAGGTGCGATCACGGCCGCCCTCTTCCTGCGCCGCTTTGTGGGTGAACAAGACCGCTATATCCATTTCGACATCTACGGCTGGCAGCCCACCGCCGCCGCGGGTCGCCCGAAAGGCGGCGCTCTGCAAGGCGCGCGTGCCCTGTTTGATGCGCTCCCTGACCTGCTCAACTTATGACAGACCGGCGGGATTTTTGGTCGAAGGCCAGCGCCGATGTGGTGGCGCAGATATGCGACCAATACAAACTAAAGCACACCACTCCCAAAACGCACCGCGTTATTCTGCCCGTGGCAGATCTCTGCACCGCGCCAGATGGCGCACGAGATCGCCAGCTCTTGCGAGGTACAGCATTCAACGTGCATGCCACGTCACAGTCGGGGTGGTCTTTTGGAGAGGTAGCGACAAACGGCTATTCCGGTTGGATCGACACCTCCGCTCTGGGTGATCCTTCCGATGACGCGCCAACGCATCGTGTTGCCAGTGCCAAGACCTATGCCAAAACAACCAGCGGTTTGAAAACGCAAGGTCACATCACGCCGCTCTCCATGGGGTCCGAACTCACGGTGCTTTCCGAACAAGACGGGTGGTCCAAAATCGCCTGGTCGCAGGGCCCGAACCCGCAAGTCCTCTACGTGCCGTCGCCCCATCTGACACCTCTGGGCAAAAAGGAAACTGACCCGGTTTCCGTCGCAGAACGCCTTATTGGAACGCCCTATCTCTGGGGCGGCAACTCTGCCTTCGGGATCGACTGTTCGGGACTTGTGCAAATGGCATGCCACGCTTGCGCGATCCCATGCCCGGGCGACAGCGACCAGCAGGAAAAAACACTTGGACACACACCGCCCGCAGAGGCCACACCGCAACGGGGTGACCTCTACTTCTGGAAAGGTCACGTCGCCTGGGTGGTAGATACCGAAACCCTACTGCACGCCAATGCGCATGATATGGCTGTTGCGTACGAACCTGTGAAAGACGCGGTTGCCCGGATCAAGGCGCAAGGGGAAGGCCCCGTCACGCGACATGCCCGCTTGACCAAGTCCTGAAATCGGCGCACATCTGGCTGCCCGCGAGGAGGCAGCGCGATGGACAGAACCCAATCCTTGGTCACGCCCGTTCTGATCGGCGGCTGCATCATCATAATTGTGTCGTTCGCGATCCGGGCAAGCTTTGGGGTGTTCCAAATCCCGATTGCGGATGAATTCGGTTGGCTGAGGGCAGAGTTTTCACTGGCCATCGCGATCCAGAACCTCGCTTGGGGCATTGGCCAGCCCATCTTTGGTGCTTTGGCCGAAAAGATCGGAGATCGCCGCGCGATCATCATTGGCGCCATCACCTATGCCGCGGGTCTTGTGCTGTCGTCTTTCGCGGTCACCCCCGAAGCGCACCAGTGGCTGGAAATCCTCGTGGGTTTTGGCATCGCGGGTACTGGGTTCGGTGTGATACTGGCAGTGGTCGGACGCGCGTCCAGTGACGAAAACCGCTCTATGAGCCTCGCTCTGGTCACCGCAGCGGGCAGCATTGGCCAGATCATCGGCGCGCCCGTCGCAGAATGGATGCTTGGCTTTTTGACATGGCAATCGGTATTCCTTTGGTTCGCCGTCGCGATCCTCGCAGTGCTCTGCGTCCTGCCGATCATGCGCTCTCCTCCGCGGCCTGCCACGCGGGCCGAACTCGAAGAAAGCATGGGAGAGGTTGTTCTGCGCGCGTTTCGCGACCCGTCTTACACATTGATTTTTCTTGGCTTCTTCAGTTGCGGCTACCAGCTTGGCTTCATCACGGCGCATTTCCCGGCCTTCGTGACCGAACTCTGCGGACCAATCCTGCCCGGCGGTGTCCTGCATTCCATCGGCATCACAACCACATCAGCGCTGGGGGCGATGGCGATCTCTTTGATCGGATTTGCCAACATCTTTGGAACGCTTCTTGCAGGGTGGGCCGGAAACCGGTGGCCCAAAAAGTACCTGCTTGCGGGCATTTACGTGGCACGCACCCTTGTAGGCGCTTTGTTCATCATGTTCCCGATCACGCCCACGTCGGTGCTCCTCTTTTCTGCTGCGATGGGGTCGCTATGGTTGGCAACGGTGCCGCTAACCTCGGGTCTGGTCGCCCATATCTACGGCGTCAGGTTCATGGGCACGCTCTATGGTATCATCTTTTTCAGCCACCAATTGGGCAGCTTTGTCGGCATTTGGTTGGGCGGGCGCCTCTATGACACGTATGGCGACTACACATTGGTCTGGTGGATCGGCGTCGCCGTCGGTGCTTTCAGTGCGATTGTGCATTTGCCGATCCGGGAAACCAGATCGCCAACGGCAGTGGCCGCATAACCGCTTCCTCTTGCCAGAAGTACCTCGGGGGAGGACCGGACCTTGTCCGGGACGGGGGCAGCGCCCCCACCTGTTTCCGTTTATGGAAACTCAAAACGCATCTTTGCGTTTTACACAACGCTTCTCAACGGGCACGCCAGCTGTCCAGAATGTGGCGGCTGACCATCAGGTCCAAATGCGCCCCGCCGCCGTTTTTGAACAGCGTGATCTCATCGTCCGACCTGCGTTTGAATGCGCCCAAATCATAGTAATCTGCCACGATGTCATCTTGAGACAGCACACCGCGCGCGATTGGGTCCTTCAGTTCCCCAATGTGCCCCACCGTGGTGTCGAGGCTGTCCACAAACACCCGCGCGCGCGTCAATGCTGCATCATCTGCTTCGCGCATGTCAGGCCGGTACGCGCCAATCAGATCCACATGTGTGCCGGGCGACACCCATTCGCCGCGTAACACGGGATCCGTCGACATGGTTGCGCAGGTCACGATATCCGCTTTCGCGACCGCCGTAGCCAGATCAGACACCGCCGTGACGTGATCAAAATCGCCCGCCAACGCCTCTGCCTTGGCCCCGGTTCTGTTCCAGATCAGGAACGACGCATCCGGAAATCCCGCGCTGTAGGCTGCCACCAAGGAACGCGCGACCGCACCTGCGCCGACAACCAGGATCACCGATGCATCCGCCCGCGCCAACCGCCGCGCTGCCAGCAAACTGTCCCCGGCGGTTTTCCATTTGGTCACAAGGTGAAAATCGACAATGGCTTCAAGCTGGCCAAGATCATCCGAATACAAAGACACCCCGCCATTGATCGCAGGCACGTTTTTCGCCGCGTTGCCCGGAAACACAGTCGCCGATTTCACCGCAATCCCCAGCCCGTCAATCCACGCCGCGCGATTTAGCAGCGTGTCGTCACCACGGTAAAGGAAGCTGTCCGCGATCTCGGCTTTGGGCAAATCGTGACCTGCCGCAATCGCCTCGGTCAGACCCAGCCAGTCCAACTGCGCATCACCCTCATCAAAGGGAATGATCTCCGGCGCGCTCACAACACACCCTCGGCCACCAGCCGGGCGCGAAACCCTTGCGGGCCGTCAAACAGATGCGTCTGCCAGCCACGGCTTGCCGCTGTCGCGATATTGTCGGCCCGATCATCGGTGAACAACAGGCCAGAGGGGGCCACGCCGCAATCCTCTTCCACCCGGCGGTAAATCTCCGCGTCTGGCTTGATGACGCCCATCCGGCCCGAGATATACGACCGATCAAACTCCTCAAGAAACGGATATTCCGGCACTGACATCTCGAACGTTCCGCGCCCGAAATTGGACAGCGCGAAGACCGGAACACTGCGCGCACGCAACTCCCGCAAAATCGTAACGGATGGCTCAATCGTTGGCCCAACCATATCAAGCCAGTGATCCCGCCAGATTAGGATGTCCGCCTCCCATTCGGGATACTTGCGCGCCTCGTCCTGCACAACGGTCGCCAGATCCCCACCACGATCGACCGCGTCATGCATTTTGTGAAGATCCACGGTCGCAAACAAAGCGCGCCGCCGATCCTCCCCGATCTTGGCATCAAAGAACCGCTCTGGGTTCCACTCGATCAGCACATTGCCGATGTCGAAGACGACCGCCTCAACTGGCATCCTTCACGGCCTCCCGCATTTCACGCTCCATCGCATCCAGAAATCGGGACCGGTCGGCTTTGGAAAACGGCCTGCCGCCGCCCTGCCGAAACGGGTCCGCGGCCCGTAAATCGGTCATCAGGTCCCGGGTTGCCAAAGCCTGCCCGACATTTCGCGCATCCAATCGCTCGCCATTGTGTTTGAGCACCCGTGCGCCAGCTTCCACACATTTCGCGGCCAGTGGAATGTCGCCAGTGATCACTACATCCCCGGGACCGGCGCGCTCTGCAATCCACATATCCGCCACGTCCGGTCCGTCTGGGACAACCACAACCTCAACCAACGGGTTTTGCGACAAGCGCAGCCCACCGTTGGACACCAGATACATCTGCGTCTTGTGCCGTGTCGCTACGCGCTCGGCCTCGGCTTTCACCGGGCACGCATCCGCGTCGACAAAGACCCGTGTCACAGACCCAACGCGTCCGCATGGAACGCCACGTGATCGGGGATAAAAGTCGAGACAAAGAAATACGAATGATCGTATCCCTTTTGTATCCGAAACACCCCGTCCTGCCGCCGCGCGGCCATCGCTTGCGATAGGTCTTCGGGCTTCAAGAGCTCCAGAAACTGGTCTGACCCGCCTTGGTCGACCAAGACCGGCCCGTCAAACCCAACCTCCTGCATCTGCAGGGTCGCGTCATGCTTGGCCCACGTCGTTTCGTCATCACCCAAATAGGCCGACAGCTGCTTGCGCCCCCAGTCACTGGCCGACGGGTGGGCGATGGGTGCAAAAGCCGACGCAGACGCAAACCGCCCCGGATGCGCCATCGCAATCGTTAAAGCACCATGCCCGCCCATCGAATGCCCTGTGATCGCCTGACGATCCAGATCAACCGCAAATTCTGCGCCAATCAACTTAGGCAACTCAGACGTGATATAGTCCCACATCTGGAAATGCGGCGCCCAAGGCTCTTGCGTTGCGTTCACGTAAAACCCAGCCCCTTTGCCCAGATCATACGCGTCGTCATCCGCCACATCCTCCCCACGGGGCGAGGTATCGGGAAACACAATGGCCATCCCTGTCTCAGCAGCAATGCCCTGCGCCGCCGCTTTCGTCATGGCATTCTCATGCGTGCAGGTCAGCCCCGACAGATACCAAAGAACAGGTACCTTGCCGGACCGCGCCTGTGGCGGCAGATACAGACCAAAGGTCATGTCACATCCACAGGCCTTAGAGGCATGCGTGTACACGCCCTGCACCCCATCAAAACAGACGTTCTCTGATACCGTTTCCATACGTCCCCCTCAGACCAAAACTTGGCTTATCACGAACGACACCGTCACGATGCTGAGCGTGGTTGAAATCAGAATTGCCGCTGACACCCGCTGTGGCGCGACATTGTAATGCTGGGCCAGTATGAACACGTTCCCGGCTACGGGCAAAGATGCCGCCGCAACCGCGACACCGGCCTTATATGGGTCTGCGGGAAACAAGAGGTACACACCGACCGCCACCATCACAGGGTGAATGACCAGTTTGCACACGCTTAGCCAGCCGGCCACGTATACTCGCTCAGCGGACTTGCTGGCCAAAGAAGCGCCGATCGCGAACAAGGCGCCCGGTGTGGCGGCAGCCCCGAGAATCGCGAGGAACTGATTGACAGGTTCGGGGATGGGCGTGCCAGTCGCTGATACGGCAAATCCAAGAACAATCGACACGATCATCGGGTTCTTGAGCAACCCAACCCCAACCGTTTTGAAGATGCCAAGGCTCAAACTGCCTTCGCGTGATCCAGTCACAAGGATGACGATAAGTGACGAAAACACCACGAGGTCGATGGCCAGCACAAGGATGATCGGTCCTACAGCGGCTTCACCCATCAAAAGCGCCAGCATGGGCACGCCCAAGAACCCGGTATTGCCAATCGCTGCAACTTGGCCCTCGAACCCGGCCCGCGCCACATCCATTCCCCGCAAAAAGGCTACCGACATGGCAAGCCCATATACAAACGCGGTGCCCCATAGATACCCCGCAGCAATGCGCCAGTCGAAGATCTCGGCCAGCGACAGATTGGCGGAGAACCGGAAGATCATCGCAGACAGGGCAAAGTAGAACACAAACTTCGTCAGATAAGCGGTCGCTTCCTCGGTAAAGAACCCCGTCTTTCCCGCGCCGTAGCCAACAGCAATCAGTGCGAAAAACGGTAAGGTCTGAAGGAAGATATCCAGCATATTTAGCGTGTTATCACGCGGGGGGGCGGGGTCAATTGGCTTGCGAGTTAACCGTTTGTTCAGTACGCTTGATGCAAGCCTTTCAGAGCATTACGTTTGGTTTGCGAAAGGAGCATTCGCTTGACGGAACAAGAACGCACTGCGTTGGATCGCAAGATAGATGCTGAGATTGCCAAGCTCTTGGCTGAAACAAAGCAGATCAGCGTCAATACCTTTCTAGCACCTGCATTGGCTGCTGCTGCACTGATGGGCGGCACAGCCGCGATTGTTAAGCTCTTTTTCTAGTCGCGATCTGCACAGTGTGTGATCTCGCGCGTCATCCACCAAACCCATAGAAGAATCGCACGCTGCATGCTACATCTCGTGGCATGAATACCCACGCACCCAAGATACGCGCCTCAATTCAACAGCTTGAGGAAAGCGCGATCAACCGTATTGCGGCGGGTGAGGTGGTGGAGCGTCCGGCGTCTGCCGTCAAAGAGTTGGTTGAAAACGCCATCGACGCTGGGGCTGCCCGCATCGACATTGCAATTGCGGACGGCGGCAAAACACTGATCCGTGTGACTGACGATGGTTCAGGTATCCCACCCGAAGAACTGCCGCTCGCCGTATCGCGTCACGCAACATCCAAGATCGACGGATCAGACCTGCTCAACATTCACAGTTTTGGATTTCGCGGCGAAGCGCTTGCCTCGCTCGGGGCGGTCGGTCGATTAACCTTGACCAGCCGAACGGCCGATGCGGACGCTGCCGAATTGAACGTCACAGGTGGCAAAGCCGACCCGGGCAAACCAGCGGCCTTGTCCAAAGGAACCACCGTCACTCTGCGCAACCTGTTCTTCGCCACGCCTGCGCGCCTCAAATTCCTGCGCTCGGACCGGGCCGAGATGCAGGCAATCTCGGATGTTGTGAAACGGCTTGCGATGGCAGAACCGTCGATCAGTTTCACGCTGCGCGACGTGTCTGGCGGTGGCGAAGGCCGTGTGACGTTCCGGGCTGATGCGGTCACCGGTGATCTGTTTGACGCCCTGCGCGGTCGGTTGGGGCAAGTGATGGGTCGTGAGTTCATCGAAAACGCCGTGCCAATTGATGCCGAACGCGAAGGTATCCGCTTCACGGGCCTTGCGGGGCTGCCGACATATTCCCGCGGTGCCGCCGTCGCGCAGTTCCTATTCGTCAACGGACGCCCGGTGCGGGACAAGCTTTTGATCGGTGCGCTGCGTGGGGCCTATGCGGATTTACTGAGCCGCGACCGGCATCCAGCGGTTGCGCTGTTTATCGACTGCGATCCGCACAAGGTGGATGTAAACGTCCATCCGGCGAAATCCGAAGTCCGGTTCCGCGAGCCGGGTCTGGTGCGCGGGCTCATCGTCTCTGCTCTGCGCCATGCGTTGGCCGAGGCGGGTCATCGGGCCTCGACCACTGTTGCGGGCGCGACCCTTGGCGCGATGCGGCCAGAGCAACCCCACACGCCGCGTGTCTATCAGATGGACCGCCCGAGTTTCGCGGCGAAACAAACGGCTTATCAGGCGCAGTCCCCCGGCTTTGCCGAGATGCAGGACAGCTATTCGGGCCGTGTCGTCGAGGAGGTCTCGGACGAGACCGAAGAGACACCAGCCGACCCGCTTCCCTTAGGGGCTGCGCGGGGGCAGGTGCACGAGAATTATATTATTTCTCAGACCAAAGACGGCATCGTCATCGTCGACCAGCACGCGGCGCATGAGCGGCTGGTGTATGAAAAGCTCAAAACTCAAATGGCGGAAAACGGAGTCCCGGCCCAAGCGCTATTGATCCCGGATGTCGTTGACATGAGTGACGGGGACAGCAGCCGCTTGCTCTCAATTTCCCACGACCTAGGCAAGATGGGTTTGACCATCGAGCCGTTTGGAAATGGCGCTGTGGTGGTGCGCGAAACTCCCGCGATCTTGGGGGAAGTCAACGCGGAACGGCTGTTGAAAGACATCCTTGATGAACTGGACGACCAAGGCGAAGCAACGGCGGTGCAAGATCGGATCGACGCGATCCTCAGCCGGGTGGCGTGCCATGGCTCAATCCGATCTGGGCGTCAGATGCGGGCGGCAGAGATGAACGCGCTGCTGCGCGAAATGGAGGCGACGCCCTATTCCGGGCAGTGCAACCACGGGCGGCCGACTTATGTCGAACTCAAACTAAGCGACATCGAACGATTGTTTGGACGGACATGATCCAGATTGGTGACCTGACGATTGATTCGAACGACCCGGTGGCGCTTCTCGCCTTTGGGCTCGGCGCTGTGGTGCTGCTGCTTCTGGTGATGTCGCTGCTGTCGGCCCGTCGCGCTGCGAAACTGTCGGAGCCGTTGGTCTACCAACTCGCTCAGGTTGGGCAGCGGGTGCAAAGCCTTGGCGAAGGGCAGGAACGGTTGGCCGGTGGGCTGACCCATGTGAGTGAAGCGCAGGCGCAAAGCCAGACGGCGATGTTGCAACTGATGGAACGTCGCTTGGCCGAAGTGCAGGGGAAGATGAACGAGAACCTGCAAGGATCAGCCCAACGCACGGCGCGGTCATTGGGGGAACTTCAGCAGCGGCTTCAGGTGATCGACAAGGCGCAAGACAACATCACCAAACTGTCAGGCGATGTTCTGTCGCTGCAGGACATCCTGTCGAACAAACAGACGCGCGGGGCGTTTGGGGAAATCCAGCTGACCGACATCGTCAGCAAGGCGTTGCCGAAAGACAGCTATGATCTGCAAGCGACGTTGTCGAATGGGAAGCGGGCGGATTGTCTGATCCATTTGCCGAACCCGCCGGGACCAATTGTGGTGGACAGCAAGTTTCCGTTGGAAGCGTATGAGCAACTCCGGCGAGCGGAGACTCAGGACCAATTGACCCGCGCGGCGCAGCAGTTGCGGCTTTCGCTGCGGAAGCACATCAAGGATATTGCCGAGAAGTATATCATCGAAGGTGAGACGGCGGATGGCGCACTGCTCTTCCTGCCGTCCGAAGCGGTTTATGCTGAACTGCACGCGAACTTTCCTGAGGTCGTGCGCGACGGGTTCGCGGCGCGGGTTTGGATTGTTTCGCCGACCACTTGCATGGCGACGCTCAACACGATGCGAGCGATCCTGAAAGACGCGCGGATGCGGGAGCAGGCGGGGGCGATCCGGAAAGAGCTTGGGATGCTCTATGCGGATGTCGACCGGCTTGGCACTCGGGTCGAGAACCTTGATCGGCATTTTGGGCAGGCGGCGAAGGACATTGCAGACATTAAGATCAGTGCGGACAAGGCCGGGCGTCGGGCGCGGCGGTTGGACAATTTCGACTTTGAGGAACTGGCCAAAGACGACGATCCGAAGATCGTGCGTCTTGCAGACACACCGGGCGAATAGGTCAGCCATTACACCCCAATGTTTCGCGCGCGAAACAATAGGACCGGATCGGACCCTTTAACTTACTGTAAAAAATGGGTTTTACGCTGCTGCAGAAGCGGGCCGCCAGATCGGTTCCGACGTGACTTTGCCTTCGGACACTGTGACAAATTGGTCCGCTTCAATCGCTGTCCAAAACCTGTCGTCGGGTTCCAGTGGTTCTGACGCGAGGGTTGATCCCATCGTGCCATCTTGTTTGTGATATAGCGTTGGCGCACGTGCATCGCTGGCGTGGCGGAACGCATAAAGCGCGTGGCCGTCGGTCAAAACGCAGGTGAGGCGCAATGCATCCAAACCCTGACCGCAGGCGCAGTGGGCTTGCAGCAGGTCGATCACACAGCGCACCGCGCCTTGCGGGTCGTCGTTCAGACCATGCGCCAACAACAACAGGAAGATGAGTTCGGAATCCGTTGTGCCGCGGCGTGCCGCGTAGAGGTCATCCGGCAACATCGCCTCAAGCGGGCGGCGGATGCGTTCGATCTCGGGCACTTGACCGTTGTGCATGAAAGCCCAGCGTCCGTGGGTGAAGGGATGACAGTTCACACGAGAGGTTTCGCCAGATGTCGATGCGCGCACATGCGCCAAAAAGAGGCGTGACGTGATCATCGTACAAAGGCTGAGCAAGTTGCCGTCTGACCAAGCCGGAAGGACATCCCGGTAGAGGCCTGGACCACGGTTTTCATCGTACCAAGCAAAGCCGAACCCGTCGCCTTGCACAGCCAGCTTTGCCTCGGTCGCGTGCATGCTTTGTTCGAGCAGCGAATGCGACGGGTCGACGATGACCCGCGAAAGCGCGATAGGCATGCCGATATAGGCTGCGAGGCGACACATCAGTGACGGTTTTCCATCTTGTGATGAATCTCGCGGATGATGCGGCTGGCGGTGGTCTCAAACATCTGCGGGAAGATCGCGTGTACCAGTGCGGCCCCACCCGCGGCGACGAGTTTGACCGACATGCCAAACGCAAAGCGCGCGTGCTGCCAATAGGTTTCATTCACGCTGGCAGGGTGTGCCTTGAACGCTTGATAGAGGAAGGATGAATTGTCGGACATGGGTGCACCTCTGTGTTGGTTTTCGGAAGCCTACCGATTTGTGCGGGAGGTGTTGTCCCATTCATCTCGACATTTAACATATTTTATGAGATGACATCCCTATATGAGCCATAATCTTGATACGTTTGATGCGGTGATCCTCACGATCCTGCAACGGGATGCGAGCTTGAGCATGGATGCCATCGCCGAACAGGTGAATCTGTCACGCAATGCCTGCTGGCGGCGGATCCGGTTGATGGAGGAGGCGGGCATCATCAAAGGCCGCGTTGTATTGGCGGATCCCAAAGCGCTGGGCTGCGGACAAGAAGTGATCGTGATGATCCGCGCCGGACGGCATGATGCCGATTGGTTGGAGGCGTTTCACAAGGCGGTCCGCGCCATGCCCGAGGTCGTGGGTGCGTATCGGATGACCGGCGATCTGGATTATCTGTTGCGTGTCCGCGTTGCTGACGTTCAGGCCTATGACGCGTTTTACAAGCGTGTGATCCAACGCATTCCGCTCTCGGACATTTCGGCGAGCTTCGTTATGGAAGAGATCAAAGAAACAACGGCGCTGCCGGTCTAGCGGTTGTCGAAAGGGAGCGAGTATGGCTGACGATATTCAAACAACGGCGGAAGTGGCCGAAAGCGATGCCTTGCCCCGCCAGCACGAGGCGCATGCGGACGGCTGTGGTCAAAGTGGCGATAAACCTTTGCCAGAGGCCGTCAAGCGCAAGCCCGTCAAGCAAAAGAGTGCGGCGGAATGGGCTTATGAACGCTTGATCCTCTACATCCAGAACTTTGAAAAACAGTTGGATAATGACCACGAGGTTGCGATGGGCATGGCTGGAAACGCCACCGGGGTGCTGCGGATCGAGGGGTTGGGGTTCTTTGATCCTGATATCGTCACGTTTTATGGCACGGACCCTCAGGGCGGACGCATGCAACTGATCCAGCATGTGTCGCAACTGAACGTCGCGTTGCGAGCTTTGCCGATCCCCAAGCCGGAAGACCCGCCGCGCCGTATTGGCTTTCAACTGGCGGCAGAGCTGGAACAGGCCGAGTAGACCGCGACACACTGCGCGGTTGGCATGGGTGACAGGGTCAGGCACATCCGCTACCAACGCACAACTTTCTGAGAGAGGTCATACCAATGGCTGAACACAAGCACGGCAGCATGGACACCACCGTTCATGAAAAGACGTTTGAAGGCTTCATCAAGTGGAGCATCCGCGTGGCGGTTGTTTCAATTGGTATCCTGATCTTTCTGGCGATCTTTAACTCGTAAGCCTTTTGGCCGGAGGCCGACATGACCATCCTGTCGCGTGTCATCGCTGGTTTGGCGATGTTGGTTCTGGTCGGCTGTGCCGGGGGTAATACTCGCCCGGATGCCTCTATCGAAGAGGTCAGCCGTGCCGCCTATGTGCACAACGGCCCACCGGCGCTGACGCTCTTCACCATGATCAACAACCGAACGGGGGCGGGCGCGCACACGAGCCTAATGGTCAACGCCTCTCAGCGGGTGATCTTTGATCCGGCGGGCACCGTGCGCATGAGCTTTGTGCCGGAGCGTGGCGATGTGCTGTATGGGATCAACCCGGCCGTTGCCGATTTCTACGCCAGTGCGCATGCGCGTGAGACGTTTCATGTGGTGATCCAAAGGATCGAAGTATCGCCTGCGGTTGCCGAACAGGCGTTGCGCCTTGCGATTGCGCGGGGCTCTGTCGCCTCGGCGCAATGCGCGATCAGCACGTCAGGAATCCTGCGGCAATTGCCCGGGTTTGAAGGAATCACCTCAACCTGGTTTCCCAATCGCCTGATGGAGAGTTTTGAAACCATTCCGGGTGTGCAAACGCGCAAACTTTTCGAAGATGACGCGGATGACAAGTCGATCGCGGTGGCGCAGTTCGAACGCGCGGTTCAGGGGCAATAACGGCTAGAACAGCGCGCTGGCCCCAATCAGGACTGTCGCGCCGAGGCCCATCGCCAGAAATACGTTCTTTGTTAGATACCCAACTGCCAATGTCACAAGCGCGGCTGTCAGGCGGATCGGATCTGTTTCACCTTCGGTGGCGGTCGGCCAGACGACCAGTGGGGTCACAAGGGCAGGCAGGATGGCGACGGCTGTGTAGCGCAGATGGCGCAGCAGCCAGTCGGGCAACGCGCGGTCGCCGACAAGGCCAAGAAACGCAAAGCGTAGACCAAAGCTGCCGATCCCAAGGGCGATGATGACGATCCAAAGCTCTGGCGTGCCGGTCATGGTTTGATCCCCAGTCGGACTTCGGTCTGTGCGCCCGCGATCATGCCGCCGAGCCCCGCGATGATCAGGCCGAGGTTATACGGCACCCAGGCAAAGCAAAGCGCCAGAACCGCGGCTGTGAGGGCCGCAATTCGGTGAGCCGGCGTGCGCAAGAGCGGGCCGATCATGGCGATAAAGGCGATGGGCAATGCAAAGTCGAGCCCGAGGCTGGGCGGGATGCTTTCCCCCAGCCACGCGCCCAAAAGCGTGACGACATACCAGGGCGGGCAGATCGGGGTCATAACTCCAAGGAAATACGCGAATTTCTGGTGGATCGTCTGGTCAGGGTTCTTTTCGTAATCGAGGATTGATGCCGCATAGGTCTGATCGACGAGGAAATACGCGGCAATCCCGCGTTTCCATAACGGCAAACCGCCGAGATGCGGCGTGATCGAGGCAGAATACATCGCCATGCGCATGTTCACCGCCAAGGCGGATGCGATGACCACCAGGGTTGGTGCATTTTCGGTCAGAAGCTGCAGCGCGGTGAATTGCGCAGCGCCTGCGATGACGACAACCGAAAAGGCGAGCGTTTCGTGAATCGCAAGGCCAGCTTCTGTCGCCAACACGCCAAACAGCATGCCAAACGGCCCCACGACGATCAGGAAGGGCAAGCCGTCGCGAAGGCCGCGCCAGTAGCTTGACATTACGCTATCCCCCGCCATCACTGTCTCCTGTTGTTCGCCTGAATTGGGGCGTAGCGCGAGCCGCAGGGAGTTGCAATCAATGCCGGAAGATGGCGTCCACGACTATCTGATCGCACCCGATCCGGGCGCGGCGCGGCTGACCCGGCGGGTGATTGGCACAGACCATACCGGCGCCGAAACCGAGATCAGCGTGGTCGAAGAGCGCCCGCTGACGATTTTCCTGAACGCTCAGGAAATTGTCACCGCCATGACCATCGGGGATTACCCCGAATACCTGGCGGTCGGGTTGCTGCGCAATCAGGGCATGCTGCGCGACGACGATGTCGTCACCCGGGTCGAATATGACGACGACCTTGAGGTTGTGGTGGTCCGGACCGAGCGGGAAACGTCGTTCGAGGACAAGATGAAGAAAAAGACCCGGACCAGCGGCTGTGCCGTTGGAACGGTGTTTGGGGACATGATGGAAGGCGTGGACAAGGTTGCCTTGCCGCAGGTCGAACTGCGCACCTCATGGCTTTACGCTTTGGCCCACAAGATCAACACAACGCCGTCTTTGTATCTTGAGGCGGGGGCGATCCACGGCACGGTGCTCTGCCAGGCGGATCAGCCGCTTGTGTATATGGAGGATGTCGGGCGTCACAACGCCGTCGACAAGATCGCGGGTTGGATGTTTCAGGAAGGTGTCCCGGCCGCTGACAAAATGCTTTACACCACGGGGCGGCTGACGTCGGAGATGGTGATCAAAACGGCTTTGATGGGCATCCCTGTTCTGGCGTCGCGGTCTGGTTTCACGGCCTGGGGGGTCGAAATCGCGCGTCAGGTTGGGTTGACCTGCATCGGGCGTATGCGCGGCAAGCGGTTTGTGTGCCTGTCAGGTGAAGAGCGGTTGGTGCGGGACATGGACCCGGACCAGGTGCCTGAGGAAAGCAAGAAAAGTCGCAGAAAGAGCGCGGAATGAGCGGTACAGCATCCTTGCAAGGATGTGGGACGCAAAATCGATTTTGCGGATTGCGGGAAGGCTAAGTCACAATGCAGAGCCCTCTTGGCGTGATTTTGGCAGGTGGTCAGGCAACTCGCATGGGCGGGGGTGATAAAGGTCTTTTGCCTTTGGGAGACCTGACGCTGCTTGACCGGGTGATGACACGTCTCTCGCCGCAGGTTGCGGGCATGGCTTTGAACGCCAACGGAGACGCCGGGCGGTTTGATCAGTTCGGACTGCCTGTTCTCCCAGACAGCATCGACGGCTTTCCCGGCCCACTTGCAGGGGTTCTTGCGGGTCTGGATTGGGCGGCGGAACATGGTGCCGAGACCATCGTCACCGTTGCCGCCGACACACCTTTTTTCCCGACAGACCTTGTGGCGCATCTTTGCGAAACTGCCGATGGCATGGCGCACCCGCTGGTGCTTGCCGCCACGCCGCGTGGTACCGAAAAGACCAAATCCATGAGCAAATCCGGCCTTATTCGTCACCCAACTTTCGGTCTTTGGCCGGTTGCGTTGCGGGACGATCTGCGCGCTGCCTTGGAAGACGGGATCAGCAAAGTGGTGATCTGGACCGAACGTCATGGCGGGCGCGAAGCGGTGTTTGGCACCGACACAGGTGATCCGTTTTTCAACGTGAACACGCCCGAAGACCTTGCGACGGCGCAGGCGATGTTATGAGGATTTATGGCGTCACCGGGTGGAAGAATGCGGGCAAGACCGGGCTGATGGAACGTCTGGTGACCGACATTACCGGGCGCGGGTTTTCCGTGTCGACCGTCAAACATGCGCATCATGTGTTTGACGTGGACCAATCCGGCACTGACAGCCATCGGCACCGTATGGCGGGTGCAACCGAAGTGATGTTGGCCTCGGCCAATCGGTTTGCCTTGATGCACGAATTGCGAGATGCTGAAGAGCCGCCATTGCAGGTGCTTTTGTCCAAACTTGCCCCGGTCGATCTGGTTCTGATCGAGGGCTATAAACGCGAAAGCCATCCCAAGATCGAAGCGTACCGCGCCGAGGCTGGTCATGACCTGATTGCGCCGCGTGATGACAGCATCAAGGCGGTGGCAAGTGATACGGAGCTGACGCTAGACAGACCGGTGTTTGATTTGAACGACACGCCCGCCATCGCAGCGTTTATCCTCCGCGAGGTTGGGCTTTGATGGCGTTTGACACGTTTGTCGTCGTGGACTGGTCCGCCGGAAAACGTGCGCCGAAACGGCCGTCTAAAGATGCGATCTGGATTGGTGTTGTGCAGGCCGGGGTCGAGCGTGACCCGGTGTACTGCCGGTCGCGACAAGACGCGGAGGCCTGGTTGTCTGCGTTCATTGCGGCAGAGGCAAAGGCGCAGCGGCGGGTGATGATCGGGTTTGATTTCCCGTTCGGTTACCCGCGCGGGTTCGTGGAAAGAGTCACCGGCTCAGCCGATCCTCTGGTGTTTTGGGACTGGCTGGAGGCGCGGATTACGGACACTGAAGCGGGGGAGAACAACCGGTTTGAGATTGCCGAGCAGTTGAATGCTTGTTTCGACGGAATTGGGCCGTTCTGGGGGAAGCCGTCAAAGACGCTTTGGCCGGATGTTCCGTATCGCAAAGACGGGATCGTCTACGCTGCCTGTGCAGAGCGGCGTCAGGCGGATCTCGCGGCCAAAGCCGCCTCAAGCTGTTTTCAACTCGCGTTTCCGCCAACGGTGGGCAGTCAGGTGTTGATGGGGCTGCCCGTGTTGTCGCGGTTGCGGCGGTTGCATGATGTTGCGGTGTGGCCGTTTGAGGACCATGCCACCGCGCAAACCGTGTTTGTTGAGATTTGGCCAGGACTGATTGAAACGGCGGTGAAAGAGGTTTCCGATGATCCCATTCGGGACCGTGTTCAGGTGAGGTTGCTGTCGCGGGCTTTGGCGGGGCTATCGCATGACGCTTTGGCGGACATGCTGGCGGACGTCGGAGACAATGCTTCTGAGGAGGCTTGGATCCTTGGGGCCGGGCACAAGGATGCTTTGGTTGCTGCTGCGCGGGCCATGCCAACGCTGACGCCGCCGCCCCTGCGCAATGATTGTTTTGCGCTGCCCGCGGGCGTTGATTGGACACCGGTAGATGACGCGCTGGCGTTGCTTAAGGAGCGTCTTGGCCCTGTCGTTCGGGTAGAGACGATGCCTTTGATGCAAGCCGCGGGTTGGGTGCTGGCAGAGGACTTGGTGGCCAAACGCGCAAACCCGCCGCACCCGAACACAGCTGTCGACGGTTATGGGTTTGCTGGTGCGGCTGTGGGGGACGGCCCGCAGGTGCTGCCATTGGTGGACGGTCGCGCGGCGGCGGGGCGTCCGTTTGGGGGCGTCGTGCCAGAGGGTCACGCCATTCGGGTTTTGACGGGGGCGGATTTGCCGACCGGGGTCGACACCGTTGTGCTGGACGAAGACGTGCGTGTGGGGGGCGGGCAGGTCGCCTTTCACGGGCCGCTCAAACCCGGGGCGAATACTCGAAAAGCAGGCGAGGACGTTCAGGCGGGGGACATTGCGCTGACCCAAGGCCGGGTTCTGACACCAGCGGATTTGGCCTTGGCTGCCGCAGTTGGGCATGGTGAGGTCTTGGTTCACCAGCGTCTTCGCGTGGCCGTCCTGTCGACTGGAGACGAGATTGTCGAACCAGGCGCAGAGGTGGGGGCAGGTCAGATTTTTGACGCCAACCGTCCGATGCTTTCAAGCTTATGCGCCGGGTTTGGGTTCGAAGCGGTGGATATGGGGTGCGCGCCGGATGATCGTGACGCCTTGCGGGGATTTCTGGACAACGCTGCTGCACAGGCGGATGTGATCCTGACATCCGGTGGTGCGTCGGCAGGAGATGAAGACCATATGTCTGCCTTGCTGCGGGAAAGCGGTGCGATGCTGGAATGGCGGATTGCGTTGAAACCGGGGCGACCTTTGGCGCTTGGCATGTGGTCCGGAACACCGGTGTTTGGTCTGCCGGGAAACCCTGTTGCGGCTTTGGTCTGCACGCTAATCTTTGCGCGCCCGGCCATGGGGGCATTGGCGGGGGCCGGTTGGCACGCGCCGCAAGGGTTCGACGTGCCAGCGGCGTTTGAGAAAAACAAAAAGCCGGGCCGCCGCGAATACTTGCGGGCGCGGATACGTGGCGGGCAGGCCGAGGTGTTCAAATCAGAAGGGTCCGGGCGCATCAGCGGTCTGAGCTGGGCGGAAGGGCTGGTGGAACTGCCAGACGGCGCTGTGCATGTGAAAAACGGCGATCCCGTCCGCTACATCCCGTTCTCTTCGTTTGATTTGTGAAATTGCGCCGACATGGCTGAGACATGCCCTGGGGATTGCCTAGTCAAACGTTCCTGTCACACGTCCTAAGAGCATAAACGCTCGGGCTGTGCGCGTGCCTGCCAATTCTGAGATTTCGGCGTCGGAGGCGGTTTCCTCGAACTTGGCAAAGCCTTTGTCGAACAACCGCAGGAAGTGGTGCGCCGCGTCGCGAAAGATGGGGTCTTGCTTCATGCGTCCGGCGGCCAGTGCGAGGGAGGACCGATCGCGGACGCCACCCAGGGCCGCGATGGTGCGCCCGCGTTCGCCTTTGGCAAAGCGGCGCCAAAATTCGGGGCGCGCCATGTCAGGCCGAAGATCATCCATATAGATGCCGTCTTGACTGAGCAGAGTCAGCACGTCTTGTGCGGCCTGAACCAGCTGTGCGGACGGGCGGTCTTTGAGCGCGCGGCGCAGCGCGGCAAACCCTTCTTGATCGCTGGCGGTTTCCGGGAAATGCAGCGCACGGATGAAATCGGTGTTTGACAATGGCGGTTGCAAAGCCTCTGCCGGGGTGCCCAAGGCAAGTGCCGGTTGATCGCCCGCTTCCGGATCTGGCGACGCGGCTTGTATCGCGATTTGCGCAGCACGGGTCGAGGTGAACATGGCCAGAGTCGTTTCGGCCTTTTTCTGCGCCTCAGAAATCTCTTCCAGCTTTTTGACAATGGACGGGTGAGGTTGCTGATCGCGCCCGCCAGACTGGTTTTGGACGATGTAGGCCTGACGCATCGCATCAATCGCCGTCTGAAGCCGTGTGCTTTCTTCGCGCATGATGCGGGAAGAGCGTGCGCCCAAAGCTGCAACCCAGATCATCCCGACCGGAAAAAACACAACCATTGCGACGAGCAAAAACCGCAAGCCATCGATGCCGTCGGCGTTGGAGGTCAGAAAAAAACCTGCTGATATTGCCAACCAGACAACGCTGAGTGCCGCAGCTGTCAGTTCAATCCCACTAAAGCCCTGCGCGCTGTCGGATGCGCGGCTCACGCCAACGTTTGACCGAGAGGAACGTGCATCGTTTGGATGTGTCATTGCGCGGTCCAACAGATCAGACGAATTCGATTTTCAACACTTCGTAAGACTTTTCACCACCTGGCGTGCGAACTTCAACGCTGTCGCCTTCTTCTTTGCCAATCAAAGCGCGGGCGATGGGGGACTTCATGTTGAGAAGGCCTTTTTCGATATTGGCCTCGTGTTCGCCCACGATCTGCCATGTCTTTTCTTCGTCCGTGTCTTCGTCGACCAGCGTCACGGTGGCGCCAAACTTGATTGCACCGGACAGTTTGGACGGATCAATTACTTCGACCAAGCTTAGAACGCCTTCAAGTTCCTTTATGCGGCCTTCGATGAAGCCCTGTTTTTCGCGTGCCGAATGATACTCCGCATTTTCCTTGAGGTCGCCCAATTCGCGTGCTTCGGCAATCGCCTGAATGATGGCGGGACGCTCTTCAGATTTGAGCGTTTTCAATTCGGTTTCGAGCGCGGCATGGCCCGCGCGGGTCATCGGCAGCTTTTCCATGGGACGTTTCCCTTTTGGTCGTCAGAGCGGGTGCTCCTGCGCCATATCTTTCGGCGCGGTCTAATCATGTCAGTGTCTTACGCACAAGAGTGACCCGACCCATCGCAGAAACGCAAGGGGGCAGCGCCCATTCGGCGAGGGCTGGCGCATGAAAAACGCGCATCTCTCACCAAAACAGGGCTGTAACGCGGTGTCGCAATTGACCCAAAGTGCGGTGCGAGTTACCTCCCCCGTCAGGGTTTCGACACGCCATTTTTTAGGAAAGAGCCAATCATGAGCGAACACACGCGCGAAGCGATGGAGTATGATGTTGTCATCGTCGGAGCAGGCCCGGCCGGTCTGTCGGCGGCGATCCGTTTGAAACAGCTGGATGCGGACCTTGAGGTTGTGGTGCTTGAAAAGGGTTCCGAAGTGGGGGCGCACATCCTGTCGGGTGCCGTGTTGGACCCGGTTGGGCTGGATGCGCTGATCCCGGATTGGAAGGAAAAAGGCGCGCCATTAAACGTGCCTGTCAAAGATGACAATTTCTACATGCTGGGCGAGGCGGGGCAGATCCGCATTCCCAACTTCCCGATGCCGCCGTTGATGAACAACCATGGCAATTACATCGTATCCATGGGTAATGTTTGCCGCTGGATGGCCGAACAGGCCGAGGAACTGGGTGTTGAGATCTTCCCAGGCATGGCCTGTTCCGAGCTAGTCTATGGCGACAATGGCGAGGTCAAAGGCGTTGTGGCCGGTGAGTTTGGCAAGAATGCCGATGGCACGCCGGGGCCGGGCTATGAGCCGGGGATGGAGCTTCACGGCAAGTACGTGTTCCTGGGCGAGGGCGTACGGGGAAGCCTGTCGAAAGAGGTGATCGCCAAATACGACCTGTCGAAAGGCAAAGAGCCGCAGAAATTCGGCCTTGGCATGAAAGAGATTTGGGAAATTGACCCAGCAAAACACAAGGAAGGGTCAGTCACGCACACAATGGGGTGGCCCTTGGAGTCGAACGCTGGTGGCGGATCATTCATCTATCACCTCGACAACAATCAGGTGTATGTCGGCTTCGTGGTGCACCTGAACTACGAAAACCCGCATCTTTACCCGTACATGGAATTCCAGCGCTTTAAGCATCACCCGATGGTGGCTGAGTTGCTGAAAGGTGGGAAACGCGTGGCCTATGGTGCGCGGGCGATTTCCGAAGGCGGCTATCAGTCCATGCCTAAGATGGTAGCACCAGGTGTGGCAATGCTTGGCTGTTCTGTTGGCATGGTCAACGTGCCGCGGATCAAGGGCAATCACAACGCGATGCTGTCGGGCAAAGCCGCGGCTGAGGCGGCGTTTGCGGCGATCAAGGATGGCCGCGCATCCGATGAACTGACCGACTACGAAACAGATGTCCGCGAAGGCGCGATTGGCGAAGACCTCAAGAAAGTGCGCAACGTCAAACCGATCTGGTCGAAATACGGCCTGACCGCATCGTTGTTCCTTGGCGGGATTGACATGTGGACCAATACGTTTGGCTTTTCCGCGTTTGGTACGGTGGCGCACGGCAAAACCGATGCGGAAGCAACGGGCGAGGCGTCGAAGTTCAAGCCGATTGATTACCCGAAACCCGATGGCAAGCTGTCGTTTGACCGCCTGACCAACGTGTCTTTTGCGGCGACCAATCACGAGGAAAGCCAGCCTGCACATCTCAAGCTGAAAGACGCGTCGATTCCGGTGTCGATCAACTTGCCGAAATACGCAGGGCCGTCAGCGCGGTACTGTCCGGCGGGAGTTTACGAATTTGTGAAGGATGAAAAAGACGACGATAAGTTTGTCATCAACTTCCAGAACTGCGTGCACTGCAAAACCTGTGATATCAAAGACCCAAGTCAGAACATTAACTGGACTGTGCCCCAGGGGGGCGACGGTCCGAACTACCCAAATATGTAAAATGTGAAAGGCTGGACGCAGGTCCGGCCTTTTTGCTTTGTTGCGAAGGTCAGACCTGCGCGCTACGTTTCGTGAATTGTCAGTTTGGGAGACATAGATGGTTCGTTTGAACATGAAGCGGTTGTTGGGGACAGCGGCGATTGGGCTTTGCCTCATGGCGCCCGGCGGTGTTGCCGCAAACAGCCTTGCGGGTGACTATCTTGCGGGCCGTCAGGCCAGCTTTGACGGCGACATTCAGGCCGCGGCAAAGCATTATGGTCGCGCGGTCATGTACGACTCGGCCAATCCTGTGATCCTTGAACGTGCCGCCCTTGCCGAAATCTCATTGGGGGATGTGAAGCGCGCGGCGTCTCTTGCGTCCAAACTGACCAGCGACGGGCACCGCAGCCAAGTGGCGCAAATGGCGTTGATCGCGGAAGCGGCCAAGTCCGAAGACTATGAGGCGTTGATCGCAGCAGTCAGTGACGACCGCGGTGTTGGGCCTTTGGTGGATGGCCTGCTTCTGGCGTGGTCACAACTGGGTGCGGGTGACATGACAGCCGCATTGGTGCAGTTCGACGATCTGGCAGGACAGCAGGGCTTGGCGAATTTTGCCAAGTTCCACAAAGCCCTCGCGCTTGCGTCGGTCGGGGACTTTGAAAGCGCCGCAGCCATTTTGGAAGACGCAGGCACGGGTGGTATGCAGCTGACCCGACGCGGTGTCATGGCGCATGTCGAGATCCTAAGCCAGTTGGAACGCCATGAAGAAGCGGTCAGCTTGATCGATACGGCGTTTGGGACTGATCTTGATCCTGGATTGCTGGCATTGAGAGATGCGCTGGAGGCGCAGCAAGCGCTTCCGTTCTCGCATATCCGCGGCGCGCGCGATGGTTTGGCAGAGGTGTTTTATACTCTGGCAGCCGCTCTGGCGAGCGAAGCAAATGACGAGTTTACTCTGCTTTACACCCGGATTGCTGAATACCTGCGCCCCGAGCATGTTGATGCGATTTTGTTGTCCGCCAGCCTACTGGATGAGCTGGGCCAATCCGAACTTGCCGTCAAAGCCTATGCGGACGTGCCGGTTGATCACCCGGCCTTTCACGCGGCAGAGCTTGGCCGTGCCGCTGCTCTGCGCGACAGTGACAAGATTGATGCGTCCGTTGAGGTTTTGGAGCGTCTGACCAAGACTCATAGCGACCAGCCGATAGTGCATTCTACGCTTGGCGATACGATGCGCCAGCTTGAGCGGTATGAGGAAGCAATCGCCGCCTACACAAACGCGCTTGATCTCTATGAGGTGGAAAGCCGCGCACAGTGGTTCCTGCATTATGCACGCGCCATCAGTTATGAACGCCTTGACCGTTGGGATGAAGCTGAGGCGGATTTCCGTGCGGCGCTGGAACTGAACCCGGACCAGCCGCAGGTGTTGAACTATCTCGGCTATTCGCTGGTCGAAAAGAAGATCAAGCTGGATGAAGCGCTCGACATGATCGAACGCGCCGCAGCCGCACGGCCTGACAGTGGGTATATCATCGACAGCCTTGGCTGGGTGCTCTACCGCCTTGGTCGCTATGAAGAAGCGGTGGGGCATATGGAACGTGCGGCGGAATTGATGCCTGTGGATCCGATCGTCAACGACCATCTCGGCGACGTGTACTGGGCCGTTGGTCGCAAGACAGAAGCGCGGTTCCAATGGCGTCGCGCGCTGTCTTTTGCGACCTATGGCAACACAGCCGAAGAGGTGAAGGTCGACCGCATCCGCCAGAAGCTTGATGTCGGGCTGGATGTGGTTCTCGCGGAAGAGGGCGCCCCGCCCCTAGAAGTGGCCAGTGACGACAGCAACTGAGGCCTTTGCACCTGCAAAGATCAATCTGACCCTGCACGTCACGGGCGTGCGTGAAGACGGATACCACCTCTTGGACTCGCTTGTCGTGTTTGCGGATGTGGGCGATGTGGTGACGCTGAGGCCCGGGGATACGCTTTCGCTTTCGGTCAACGGCCCTTTTGCTGCGGGTGTGCCAACGAATGCGCGTAACCTCGCATGGCGTGCGGCAGAGGTGGCAGACTGGACCGGGCATATTGCGATTGAAAAGAACCTGCCCCATGGAGGCGGCATTGGTGGTGGGTCAGCGGATGCGGCGGCCGTGTTACGCGCGCTTGAGGCACAGTCGGACGGGCTTGCGTTAGGTGCGGATGTACCCGTTTGCCGTGTGGGGCGCGTGGCGCGTATGTCGGGGATCGGCGAAATTGTGACGCCGATTGCGGGCGATCCGACCTTCTTCGCCGTGTTGGTGAACCCCGGCCTCCATGTAAGTACGCCTGATGTTTTCGCTGCGCTGCGCAAACGTGACAACCCACCAATGCCTGCTTTGCCGGGGCGGGAGACCGGAATGCGCGATTGGCTGGACTGGCTGCGCGCGCAACGAAACGATCTGCAAGAGGCGGCAATCTCGGTTGCTCCGCGTATCGCACAGGTTCTTCGCGGCTTGGAGGCTACTCCGGGTGTGTTACTCGCGCGGATGTCGGGGAGTGGCTCGACCTGTTTTGCGCTTTATCCAACGCGGTCAGCGGCGGAACTCGCAGCCAACGCGATCGCGGCCCAGCGCCCTGATTGGTGGGCTGTGGCGGTCCGGCTTAGTTGACCCGCGCGACGACGTAGTCGGCCAGATCATCCAGCATGTCTTTGATCGGGTGATCGGGTAGGTATGCCAGTGCCTTACGGGCTTTGGCGATCCAGGCATTGGCCTCGGCTCGCGTGGCCTCAAGCGTGCCGTGCTTGTTGAGCAGGTCAATCGCGTGTTCGAGATCGCCGTCTTCCTGTTTGCCTTTGGCAATGGTGCGTTTCCAGAATGCGTGCTCTTCGTCATCGGCCATGGCCACAGCTTTGATGACCGGCAAAGTCAATTTGCGTTCGCGGAAATCGTCGCCCACGTTCTTGCCGGTCGCGTCTGAGCCCCAGTAATCCAGCAGGTCATCGACAATCTGGAACGCAATCCCAAGCGCATCGCCGTAATCGAAAAGCGCCTGCACTTTCGCGTCGTCCATTCCGGCGATCACGCCGCCGACCTCGGTTGCGGCTGAAAACAGCGCGGCCGTTTTGCCGCGCACAACTTGTAGGTAGATGGCTTCGGTAGTGGCCAGGTCCTGCGCTGCGGTAAGCTGCAAAACCTCGCCTTCAGCAATCGTGGCGGCGGCATTCGACAGGATGCGCAACACGCGAATGCTGTTGGTCTCGGTCATCAACTGGAACGACCGCGCGAAGAGGTAGTCGCCCACCAAGACACTGGATTTGTTGTCCCACAGCAGGTTTGCGGTTGGACGCCCCCGGCGCTTTTCGCTTTCATCGACCACGTCATCGTGGAGCAATGTCGCGGTGTGAATGAACTCAACCGTTGCAGCCAGTTTGATGTGATCGTCGCCGTCGTAACCGCACATCTTGGCCGTTGCCAAAGTCAGCATCGGACGCAACCGTTTGCCCCCCGCTTCGACCAGATGGGCTGTGACCTCCGGGATGCGCGGCGCGTGTTCGGATGCCATGCGGCTGCGAATAAGCGAGTTCACCGCTGCCATGGCATCCGACACGACCTCTGCCAAACGATCATGCGGTTTGTCGGTTGGTTTGTCCAAACTCATCACCATTCCTTGTGAGCGCCTCTTCAAAGCGGGGCGGGTGTGCTTACATCAAAGACATGGAAGAGCTTTTGCGTACCAACGACATAACACTGATACCGCTCGCCCGCGCCGTGCTTGAGGACGAGGGTATAGACAGCTTTGAATTGGACGTAAACATGAGCATTCTTGAAGGCTCGATTGGTATTTTGCCACGCCGTCTTATGGTGCGCTCTGACGAATTGGACGACGCCCGCCGCATCCTGCGTGAATACGGTGTGCGTTTTGAGGATTGACCCGTTTTCTGATGATGACCTGACCAGCGATGACTTTCTGGGGGGTGCTGTCCGGCTGTGGCAACCGAAGAAAGGCTATCGGGCTGGGGCGGATCCGGTGCTACTGGCGGCCTCAGTGCCAGCCGTCGAAGGCGATACTGTGCTGGAGCTTGGGTGCGGTGGTGGTGCGGCGTTGGCGTGCTTGTCGGCCCGCGTTTCTGGGATTACGGCAACAGGAGTTGAAATGCAGCCTGCCTATGCGGCTTTGGCGCAGCGCAATCTGGATCAAAATGCGATGCGCGCGACGATCCATTGCGCTGACCTGACCGACCTGCCGGCTGAGGTAAAGTCGCGTCGGTTTGCGCATGTGATTGCGAACCCGCCCTACTTCGAAAACACTCGGGCGGTTGCGCCCTCTGCACCGGATCGGGCGATGGCGCGGTCGGGTGAACTGCCATTGGCCAAATGGGTGAGCGTTGCATCGAAACGTCTCGTCCCTGGCGGAATGGCGACCTTTATTCAGCGGATTGACCGGCTGCCTGAACTGATGAGCGCGTTTTACGCCACGCTTGGTGCGCTTGAGCTATGGCCGATCCAGCCACGTGCCAACAGACCGGCGCGGTTGTTCCTGCTGCGAGGTCGGAAAGAGGCACGTGCCGCGTTTGTCTCCCACCCTCCGCTGGTTCTGCACCGCGGCGACAGCCACGAGAAAGACGGCGATTCGTACACAAGTTTGGTGTCCAAAGTGCTGCGCAGTGCTCAACCGTTGCCATTTCCTGACCCTAAGAGTCATCAAATACGGCAGGGTTAAGCCGGATTTACCTACAATGCGGTCGCAGCGTGACAGAATGCGAAATCTGTGATCGACTGAAGGCCTATTCATCAACAGGAGGACTACATGAGCTTGACTTCGCACCTTCAGGAACTGAAGCGAAAGCACCAAACCCTGTCTGAGGAAGTGGAACAAGCGCAGCGCGCGCCGGGAACTGATGGTCTTGCCATCGCGTCGCTGAAGAAACAAAAACTCCGATTAAAAGAAGAGATCGAACGTCTCTCTTAAGAGACAAGCCCGGGCCGCCACCCGGGCTTTTTCATAGCTCGGTCACGGGAACCATCGTCTTTTTGGGCAATCCGTTGCGGATTGTCGCAATTTCATCGCTCAACCATGTGCTGAACACCCTGACATGGGGTTTTGTCTCGTGACCTTTGGGGCAGACAAATCGGAAATGCGCATTTGTGGTTAATGCGATGTCAAACGGGGCGACCAACTGCCCATCGATCAACCCGCCCGCTGACACGGTGCTGCGCGCCAAAGCGATGCCGCCCCCGGTGAGGGCCGCGTCTACCGCATGGTCGGCCTGGCTGAAATGCGCGCCTTTGATGTTTGGCGCGTCCAGCCCGTTTGCTTTGAACCATTGCCGCCAATCCGCGCGCGGGTTGAGGAAATCAACGCTGTCGTCAAAGATCAGCGGTGCGTGCAACAGCTTTTCCGGCGTGTCGTATGTTTCGGCAAGCGCAGGCGTCATCATCGGGGCAATCCAGTCCTCGATCAGCACCTGCGAATGCAGCCCGTCATCTTTGCCGTAGCCAAAACGGATGGCGACATCGATGTCGTCGCGCTGAAAATCAAGGATGCGCAGGCTGGCCGAAAATCGCAGGTCAACTTCGGGGTGGGCCTGCACGAAATCGAACATGCGTGGGGCAAGCACCTTGGCCGTAAATGCCGGGCCTGCGGTGACTGTGAGCACATTTGACTGGGCCTGACGGCGCGCTGTGCGCCACGCAGACGAGATCAGATCAAACCCATCGCTGAGCCCGCCGCGCAATGCCTCACCCTCTGCTGTCAATTCCACAGCACGGTTCAAGCGACGAAACACCGGAACGCCAAGATGCTCTTCAAGTGATTTGATCTGAAACGACAACGCAGCAGGCGTCACGTTCAATTCTGCCGCAGCTTGGGCAAAGGACATATGGCGCGCCGCAGCCTCAAAGGCGCGCAGGGCGGTTAAGGGGGGCAGGCGGTCGCTCATAGTCAGACAAGTAATACTTAACTGAACTGATGAAAAGTCTCGTTTGTCGCTTTGAACACATGCACCCATATTCAGGACAGTTGAAATTCACAAATGTCAGGACGCAAGCCATGTTCGAGATCCCAACAAGCACCCGCCACCGTGATGCCATTCGTGCCGCCCATGCAGAGCGGGGCGCAATCATCCGCAGTTTCTTCCGCGCTTTGCGTGGGTGAGGCTAAGACAGGCCGCAGACGTTGTCCGTCGACCTGTTTGTAAAACGCCCCCGAACCGCATGGCTCCGGGGGCGTTTTCTTATCTTAGGAAGGCTTGGATGGCAGTCAGTTCCGACTGCACCAACTCGTGCCCGCCGGGATGCCAGTGCTCGTGCACATCACTGCCCTGATCCCGCAGAAAGGCCAGCAGATCACGGGTGAGCGGCGCCGGACAGATCGGGTCAGTCTCTCCGGCTGTCACCAACCACCTGGATTGCGCCAACCCGGGTTGAGGGTCTGGCTGCCACGGGATTAACGGATGCATTGCAATGACGTCGGTAAACACCTCTGGATGCTTAAAGGCCACCGCCGTCGCGATGTTCGCGCCATTGGAATAGCCCAAGGCGATCACACGCGACGCGCCGGTTTCGGAGATTTTGGACCTGACAAACGCGGTCATTTTGTCCGTGCGCGCGGCGAGGTCATCCATGTCATAAACGCCCTCTCCGGTGCGCCGGAAAAACCGCGCCATCCCATGTTCAGACACATCCCCGCGCGGCGACACAACATGCGCGTCCGGCATTAGCTGTCGCGCCAAACCGTGAAATTGCGTCTCGTCCCCGCCGGTCCCGTGGAAGGTGAAGACCAAAGGCGCGCCCGCCGCGCCCTTGGTTTCGGCATGGATGTACTCAGTCAACAATTGGCTCAAGGTACTTCTCCTCCAGCACAGACCGCAGATGTTCATGCTGCGTCGGCAGTTTCAAAGCCTCGCCAAGATGGGCGGTGTCTTCGTCCCGATCAAAGCCCGGTTCATTCGTTGCCACCTCAAACAGAACGCCACCCGGCGTGCGGAAGTAGATCGCGTAGAAATAGTCCCGGTCGATGACGGGCGTCACCTGATAGCCGGTGTCCATAAGCGATTTGCGGACCTCAAGTTGCTTTTCGCGATTGTCGACCGAAAACGCGATATGGTGCACGGACCCCGCGCCCTGATCAGCCGAGGGTGCATCAACCTGAGTGATGTCGATCACGTTGGCGTCGTTGCCGTTTGGCACATGAAAACGCGTGACGTTGTCTTGGGTATCGAGCTTTTCATACCCCATGAACGTCAGCAGTTCAGCACTTGCGCCCGCATCACGCAGACGCATATCCGCACTGTGAAACCCGCGGATGGCCACGTCTTCGGACACACCGTTGTTCGCCCAAGGGTCACGCGTGTCACCATCGGTTTCGATCAACGCAAACCCGTCGCCATCGGGGCCGTCAAACAGCAGACGGTTCTCGCCAAACGTGGACTCGGTCTTGAGGTTCTTCACATCCAGCATCGCAAGGCGGTCTTGCCAGAAGCCAAGGCTGCCTTTCGGCACGGCAAATCCTGTGATCCCAACCTCACCAGTACCCGGCCGTCCGCGTCTTGCATTGGGGAAGGGGAAGTAGGTCATCACCGTGCCGGGCGTGCCAGCGCCGTCACCGTAGTAGAGGTGATACACCTCGGGCGCGTCAAAGTTTACGGTCTTCTTGATCCGCCGTAGACCAAGCGTTTTGGTGAAGAAATCGTTGTTCGACTGCGCGCCGCTGGCAAGCGACGTCACATGGTGCAGTCCATTGATCTGGTTCAGCATGGGTCATCTCCTGATTGAAAGGGCGGTTGCCCGTTTGACCCAAGATTTAACTGGCTTCTGGCGCACATAAATGCCGGTTTGCGCGCCTATTCTGTGCGTGAACGCAGATCAGCGTGCGCGCGATGCCAAAGCTGCAATGCCCGCCCCAATGGTGATCAAGCCTGCCGCAACAAGCAATTGCCAGGACGCCTGTGCAAACCCAGCGGCAATCAACACCAGCGTCGACAAGAGTGGCGCCGCATAGCTCGCCACACCCAAAAGCTGGATATCCCCGCGTTTGACGCCGATGTCCCAGACATAAAAGGCCAGCCCCACGGGCCCGAGGCCCAAAGCCAGAACTGACAGCCAGGCAAACGTGGACTGGGGCCAAAGCGTTGCTTCAAACATCAGATGCGCCGGGATCGACAGGATCGCCGTGAAGACGCAAAATACCGCCACTGCTTCTGTCGGGACATCGCCCAAGCGGCGCGAGACGACGGAATATGTGCTCCACGTCAGCGCGCAGAACGCAGCAAGGATCAGGCCAGGCGTTGCAGCGGCATCAAAGGCAAAGCCATTGCGCAACACAATGACCGCTGCCCCCACAAAAGACACCAGTGCACCGACGATATGCCCAAGGCGCAGTCGCTCCCCTGGCAAAAGGCCCGAGAAAAGCACGATCAGCAAAGGCCAAAGATAAGCGATCAACCCAGCTTCGGCAGGCGGAGCGAGGCGCAAGGCTGAAAAGTAAAGCGCATGATACCCGAACAAGCCACCCGTCCCAAACGCGTAGACCCGCCTGGGGGTTTGCCCCAAAACTGATATCCGCCCGCGTGCAAGTATCCAGACCACCCCAACAGTGCCGCCAACGGCAAAGGTCAGCGCGTTCAGCAGGAACGGCGGCACAGGCGCTGACCCGGCGGTGAATAACGCCAGCAGCGCCCATAAAAGGACGGCGACAAATCCGATGCTGGTGGCGGTGGCTCGCGTCATCTGCTTCGGCTAATTCCGAAAGGGCCAAAAGAAAAGGCCCGCCGTGATGGCAGGCCCTCCAAAAAAGCTATGTTCGGGGTTAGACGAAGAACTGCGCCCCGTTGGCCGAAATGGTCGAACCGTTGATAAAACCGGCATCGTCGGACGCGAGGAAAGACACGCAGCGCGCGATCTCTTCCGGTTCACCCAAACGACCCGCCGGGATTTGCGGGATGATCTTGGAGTTCAGAACCTCTTCGGGAATCGCACGGACCATTTCGGTGCCGATGTAGCCTGGGCAAACTGCGTTGGCGGTGATGCCTTTGGCGGCACCTTCCTGCGCCAGCGATTTCACGATGCCCAGATCGCCAGCCTTGGTCGCGGCATAGTTCACCTGACCGGCCTGGCCTTTCTGGCCATTGATCGAAGAGATCACGATCACACGGCCGAAGCCACGCTCACGCATGCCAGGCCAGACAGGGCGGACGGAGTTGAACACACCTGTCAGGTTGGTGTCGATCACCTTTTGCCACTGCTCTGGCTTCATCTTGTGGAAGAACCCGTCCCAGGTGATGCCAGCATTGGCCACAACCACGTCCACCGGGCCAAGGTCAGCTTCGATCTGTGCGATGCCAGCCTCGGATGCCTCGTAACTGGCGACATCCCATTTGTAGGTCTTGATGCCAGTCGCTTCGGTAAATGCAGCGGCTTTTTCGTCATTGCCGGCATAGGTCGCGGCGACATCGTACCCATCTGCTTTCAGTTGTTTCGAAATCGCTTCACCAATTCCGCGGCTGCCGCCGGTGACAAGTGCTACACGGGCCATAAGGGCTCCTCCAGTTTAGTCTTCGGTTTTGGGCTTCTTTGGGCCTCAAATACCTCGGGGGTGCGGGGGTGGGACCCCCGCGGTGGGGGGCGCCGATAGGGGGGGCAAATAAGATAAGAGATGAACGCAAAAGGACACACCCAAGACGCCGCCGATGCAAAGTGAGGCGAGGACGT